>ERZ773178.1527-NODE-1527-length-24202-cov-6.356607_pt1 | contig 24202 bp, 22 predicted proteins | sample MGYA00580533_ERZ773178 | MGnify/ENA primary metagenome ERZ773178 (study PRJEB29015, sample SAMEA2737859) | human gut metagenome | biome: human gut; feature: human-associated habitat; material: faeces | place: China | collected 2012 ...
AAGAACCAGTACCACCAGTGATCATAAGGGTTGCGTTATCAAATGCAGACATTTTTATTTCCTCCTATATAGATGTGTATATGCAACACAACACATTCAAACAATGAATTGCATTGTGCTCAAACCTTTACAAAACGCCTATCTTTCGCTAGTAGCATTTCATGCTGTTCGATTTCATTTTCTGAAAATCTGTACTTTATAAGTTTAGCCGGTACCCCCCCCCAGATGGCATAATCAGGAACATCCGATGTTACAACCGCTCCAGCAGCAACCACTGCTCCTTTTCCGATAGTAACACCCTTTAGAATCGTTGCATTTGCGCCGATCCAGTTATCACCTTTCATTATTACTGGCAAATCATCTGACCTTTCTTTATCAGCATCCGTCAGCTGTGTCATATACTTTCCAATAACATTTATTCGATGATTACCAGTAATGACTGTTACGCCGGGTCCAAACATCACATGTTCGCCAATTCTAATCTCTGCTCGAGTACACATAAATACATTGTTAATACCAATGCTGATGTCATCCTCAAGATAAAGATTGTTCTTTCCAAAAACCTTAAATCCATCTGGTATAACAACATTGCTACCACAAGAGCCAAGTCCTCTATATTTAATAATATCTTCAAAAAATAAATCAAAAAATCGCCTGCGAAATCCCATCAAATCAACCTCTTTTTCTTGTATCCAATAATTCTAAAATATATTTGGGATGTAGACCAGCAATCATCAATTCAACTTCATGCCTATAAGGCTTTAATATTGTACACATAACAACATTTGTGACGAACTGAGTCAGTAAAGATGCTACAGCTGCTCCCATTGGCCCATATATAGGAATAAGCATATAATTAGCAGCCACATTTAATAGAGCCCCAGCAACATTAATAACCCAAAGATACTTTTCTCTTTCTTCTGCAAGTACCCATATATTACGGACAGCACCCAAATAGGAAAACAATGTATACCAAATTAAAACCTGAAGAACGACTGCCGCCTCCATGTATTCACTACCATATAAAATATAAATTGCGGGTTTTGCAAGCACCATAAAGCCAATGCATTGACATATAGAAAGGTATATAACTATTGAATTTAACTGTTTAATCCTCGTCTCATATATTTCGATATTACTCTTACGCCACGAGAAAATAGATGGTCTGAACGAATCAATTATTGCTACAAAAACAAAGGAAGACATATTAGCACAAGTCATTGCCGCCGAATAGATACCTGCAGCTGCATTATCCACCATAAGTTTTAACATTATCCTATCCGTCTGCGCGAAAATTGTAATCATCAGGTTTGGAACAATAAAATTCTTGCTTTTAGAAATCAATCTGAAAGCTACCGTTTTAGAAAAAGAGAACCTTTCTCCGCCGAGTCTATGATAAAGTACAAGTGTTGTCGCCATAATTAGTGCTTCATCCAACAAGCAACATGCAACAAACCATAGAATACTTTTACCAGTAACCAACAAATAAATTTTAAAAGCAGAAACAGCTATGTAAACAAGAATCGAGGCGACCGATGTATATTTTGACAGTAATTTAGCCTGAAACCAATATTGCGCAATCTGAAAAGCTCGGAAAATCAATGCAATATTATAGAATGCACAGATTACTTTTGTTTCGACTTCATTTGGGCTTGTTAACTGAACGAACATCATAATAGCAATCATGCATAAAACTGCCATTACGAGGCTTATGCTCATCGCAGTGCCCACAGTTTTTCCTTCATCATCGGGATTATTTACAATATCCAAAACCAGAACTTCATTAATTCCAAGATACGCGATTGGTGCTACAAATGCAGCTAACGATGAAGCATAATTGATAAGACCATAATTCGAGGGGCCCAAATACCTAGCAGTCCACATCCCAACAAAGAGGGATAAAATTGCCTGAATTATTCTACAAAATATAATCCACGCCGCATTGCTAAATGTGTTACTAGTTTTCATCGAATACCTCTTTTTTCGCAAGGTTTCTATATAACTTTATATATTCATCGAATTTATCTGTATCGCTAAAGTGTCTCGCTCTCTTTACACAGTTCTCTGGCGTGAATTTTCTAGTCAATCTCTGTGTTTCGATTGCTTGTATCAACTCATCGACATCATCTACACAAATACTTTTTCCGCAGGATTCATCGATGACCTCAGGACTTCCGCCTGTGTCAAATGTCACAATTGGCGTTCCACACGCAAGTGCCTCAATATTAACTGTTGGGAAATTGTCTTCTCTTGTAGGATTCACAAACAAATCAGCAGCTGTGTAAATCTCCGCTAATTCATGCTGATTTTTTGTGCGATGAATTGAAAGAATGTTTGTAGGCAATTCTTTGTCAATTTCAGGACTTGTTCCAACCAAGACTATCTTGTAGAACTTAGGATTCAAGCATTTTTCAAGTTTAATAAAAATATCCAGGCCTTTGCGTACTCCCCACCCAAAAGCAACGCCCAGAACAATAAACGTATCCGCCGGAATATTATATCTCTCTCGAAAATTGCTTTGTGTCGGCTTAAACAGAGACAAATCAATTCCATTATTAATAACTTCAACTTGATAATCTTTCAAGTAAGACTGTTTTGCTAAACCGGCAAGCCATTTTGATGGTGTAACAATAATCATCTGTGGCACATTACTAAACCATTTCTTTTTCTGCCTCCACATGACTTTTGAGCGATCAACCAAGCTATCTGGATATTCCTTATAGCTTGGACAATCATGACAGCCATTAATCCATTTATCACATTTAGACAAGGTGAAATGAACACACTGCCCCGTGAATGCCCAACAATCATGGAGCGTCCAAACAACAGGAATTTCTTTTTTCTTTATGTAGTCAAATAGTAGCGGAACATTAATGTAGGAATGATGCAAATTATGCAAATGAATAACATTTGGCTGTACCTTATTTAATGTTCGGAGAAATTTTATCGTCGCGAAAACCGAGAAGCAACCATTAAAGCCAGTATAATAAGCCATTTGATAGCTTTTATACCTTCCCGTTTTTCCTCCAATTAGGATATCACCGTCTTTTGGTGGGTTACAAGCATCGGACGGTGGATAAGCCGCATAAACGATTACGTTTTCTTCTTTTCCTACCTGTCTTATGTTTTCAACTATTTTTCCTGTGCTTCCAATGTTTGCCAGATTTATCGAAACAACTCGGATTTTTTCACCTTGTCCTGCCATCTCTTTGCGCCTTCTTTCTAAATCTCTTAACTCAATTTTCTTTTACACTCCCAAAGACTCTGACAAACTCATCAACAACATATTTAGCAGTATAAATATCCGCATACCGTTCTATATCTTGAGATTTCAATCTAGTACCAGCATATTCTGCAACAAATTTTTCAATTTTAGTTGCAAGCAAATTGATATCATTCTCTGTCTCGTCAATCAAAATGGAATTGGGTATTTTGTTCAAGTATGTATTTGCCGAGCATTCTCTAATTTTGTATGTTGCAATAATAGGTATTCCATAAGACATATACGAAAACACTTTACTGGGAACTTGAATATCAACATTATTTCCAATAATTAAAAGAAAGTCTGCACTTAAAATCCAATTTTCACAATTCTCCGCTGTCATTTTACCAAGAATGTGCAATCGATCTCTTAATTTATTATCACCGTATTTTCGTAGCAATTCATCTTGTCCCTCTCCAATAAAGTAATATTGTATATTGGATGATTTAACAGTTGAGAGAATTTCCAATACAGTTGAAGCATCACGAATGGAAGCATTTAACTGTCCCGCATAAACACATCTTATTTCTCTTTCTGGTTTTCTCAGCGAACTTCTTCTGTTAGACAAACGCATATCAACACATGGATAATCTACGGCGAACACATTATTCATCTGCCAATGCTTATTAGCTTTTGTTGCATATATTTCTCTAGTGGTGAATACCAAATCAAATTGCGCATAAAGAGATTTCTCGTATCCTTGTTTCCAATTCATACTAATATCTTTAAATGCTTGGTTTTCTTGAAGTGGATCCAATTGATAGAACACATATTTAGCCTTTGGGTTTACAGATTTCTTATATCTTGCTACAGCTTCGATTGAATCATAAAACGCCGCGGCCGAAACAATAAAATCGTAATTGGTATCTGCTTCTATTTTCTTTAGGTATTTTACCAACGCATTAACTGCCAATTCCCTATACGGATAAAGATCTTCCTTATGTCTCAAATCATATATTTTTCTTTTGATCTTAAAAGAAATATCTTTGACTGTTTGACATTTGAAACCGTATTCTCTGATATAGTCAGCACGATAAATCCTAATGTCATTCCATTTTGAGACAGTCGGCTCATTCATGTGATTTTTAAACGTTAGACCCGAAACAATTATGCCTCTTTTTTTCATTTCCTGCATAATATTTCCGATAATTCCTGCCGTCGCCATTCCTTCCGGCGGTAGCGTCGCAGATACGAATAAAACCCTCATTTTTCATACCTCTAAATTCTTCACTGGAGCACCGACACATAAATATGTTCAAATAAAAAACGCAAACATATATCTAAAATCAAGGAATACCGTCAATGTGGCCACATAGTAGAGCCATGCTAAATTCATCATCATTCCGCAAAGGTATGAGCTTTTTTTTTGCTTTTTGAATAAAATGGCTTTCCTTAGAGCACTCGTAGCAACCGAACCATACATTACAATCCATCCAATTATTCCAACATTCAGTAACATGTCTATATACTCATTATGCGCCGAGTAATTTGCACCGTGACCTACATCAATATAGTATGAGTTCACTGCACGTCCACCAAACATCTGCCTAAGGAGTGAAGAATCATTGAAGATCTTCAAATGGACTTCCGACAAAGCTGTCCTTCCTGTAGAAAACGAGTCAAAATCCTTAAGGAAAAGCGATTTCATTTTGTCCTGTATTCTAAGACTCATATCGCCAATTAATTTCACATCCGGATGTGCAAGTCCGTAGTTGTATAAGCTAATCACTGCAAACAAGGCCAAAGCAACCATTATAACCGTTTTGGGGCGAATATTGCCGCGAATCAAGAGGAACAAAGTCCATAACAGTACGTTACCAATAATAGCTGTCATACTCATTGACGTAAGAATAATTCCGTACAATGCAATAACTATCAACGTTCGAATTATTGGACGGTACATTTTCAGTGCGACAATTGAAAAAACAGCCACTGTATAAAAGAAGCCCATATAGTTGGGGTCTTCAAAGGTTGCAGTAAATCTCGAAATCGTCAACAATTTTCCACCGTAGTTTTGCATCACCGACATTTCATTCCTCGAAATTATGCCCGTCAAAAAAGCAAGAAAACAGACTACAACATAGCTTTCGAAGAACCGCTTCATTTCATCCTGACTACTAAGATAATCATAAACCAAAAAAATGGCGCAAATAATATCCACAAAGGAAAAAAACATAGTTTTAATGCTATGATTAAAGACAACCACAATTAAATAATAAATGTACACTAAGAGTGGTGGGAGTACACGATAGCTAATTGTTGGCCGTTGTGTCTTATAGCAATGAACTACTAGGAAGAGAATCGTAAAAATCCGATATACAGAAATTCCAAATATAGTGCCAAAAATCGAGTAGTAGAATATCATTATCGGCCACACCGAAATTGAATCTCCACGGCAGCATATTACGATCACACAAGCAACGATAATCAGTGATAGCATCATCTGAGGAACAATTCCAGACAGCGCACAGCAAACATAACAAGCCCATAAACAAATAGTCTGCAACTCTAGGCCTTTGTTTTTTTCATAATTAATTCTGAGTGTGCTGATATTATCGCTCATCTTTAGTCTCTCTTTCGAATAGTATATTTTCTATTTGATGGAAAGTTTTGTCGTTTCCATAGTTTTTCGACAATAAGTATTCACGCATCCTATTCAACTCACTCTCGTTATCTAAGCACCATCTCAACCCATCCTCAATAGAATCATCATTATTATCTACAATAATGCCCTCAATATTTTGTTCGATCTGTTCACGTGCAGATAAATACTCCGTGACAACTGATGGCACTCCTAATATCTTTGCCTCTGTGACTGTACTCGGCATTCCCTCCCACCTAGATGCCATGCACATTATATTAGCTGCTTTCAGAAAGGGATATGGATTTGTTCTAACTCCTGCTAAAATGAAATATTCCTGCAAATTTCGTTGTATTATCATTTTCTCTATCGCAGCCCGATCAAGTCCTTCCCCTATAACATACCATACAAAGCTATACCCATCTTGCATTAACTTCTCCGCTGCAACGATCATCCTGTCTAATCCCTTTGTCTCTATAGACAGTCTGCACACAGAAATAATCTTGAATTTTTTACTTGCTGCAAAGTGCTTATATTCCATATCCTCAGCATCTATTTCAAGTGCTCGAGTTCTTATGTAGTTTGCGTCTATTATATTTGGAATATAAAACGTCTTATCCCTATATTGCGGCAATGTTTTCACAAAATCCTCTGCACAACTTTGTGCTACAACCGCTATCTTATCAACCTTGTCCATCCAAGCGATTTCCAGTTTCGGTATAGTTCCGATTTTGGAAAACGTAGAGTGTAGCCAGCCAACTTTAACATCTGCATCCACTGTTGACGCAATATATCGGTCAGCCCACCCTTCTAAAAATCCTATTGCAATATCGTAATGACCATCAATTTTTCGAGATAGCTGATTCACCTGAAAATCATAGAGAATCTGCTGAGACATTCCTCTTTTTCTGATTTTCAAATTTTCTATTCTTGCCTTCAAGAGATAGCCTGAGAGAATGCCCTGTACTCGTTTTCTAAGTCCTCCCAATTTTCCATTGCAAGTAAATGCCTCAGGAAGAATATGTATGCTAGAAGGAATAAAATCAAACAGTCTTCCCTCATTCTTATATAAAATCAAATCTACGTCATAGCTCGTTGTGTCAAACGCATTTAACAATCCTATTAGTGCGGTTGTACTACCACCAACTATCATATTATATGAGGCGATAAGAACACGTTTTTTCATCATTTCACATTGCTTTCTTTACTTAACATTTCTAGAACTTTTTTCATTTGAGACTTACAATTCTTTTTGTCAAGAACAAATTCTCTAGCCACTTTCCCAAACGTTTCACAAAAATCTTCACCTTTGTGTACAACATATTCAAGCGCAGAGCGAATACCATCCGGTTTCTCTTCGATGCATACTATATATTTACTGTACTCTTTCGGCATTCCATCCAAAAGATAGGCAATTGTTGGTCTTCCAGAAGACATATACTCCATTATTTTTGATGGAAAACTGTATTTTGTATATTCTCCCTCGTTACATCTTGGGTTAACTAGCGCAAACGCCCCTTTTTGTAACTCCATAGCCTCTTCATGCGAACAACAGCCGAGAAAATGAATTCTATCATTATTTTTTCCCCGTTTCCTAATTTCCTCGGACGCTTCACCTTCTCCACAAATAACCAAATGTACATCCCCAGTTTCTGCGGATTCATATGAATCGAGCAAATTCATAATTCCATATTGATAATTTAGAGTTCCCGTATATAGAAAATATTTAAAAGGCAGCTTATCAGAACAGTCATGATTTGCCCTTTCATCCCGACCCACTGATGACATTCCCTCAACAATTGTCACAGGCTTCTTATCTGCTCCATCAATCATATCTTTCATCTGCTCTGTAAGCAATACATAGCAATCCGCCTTGAGCATCTCCGCTGCCACTATTTTATCTTTTATATGATGAAGTAAACTTGTTTTACTCTGTGATAGATTCATATATACTGGCAGATCTGGAACCACAAGACATGTCTTAATATTCGGATTAATATCCTTTATATAGGAAAGTGCCTTTGTCATCGGATATGTTGCAGCATACGCAATTACTACCTTATTATCTTTTCCGTTTAATGCCCATTCCTTCAGGCTCTTTTTTATGGACATAAAGCGACCAATTTCTTTAATCACCGGAAGATTCAAAAAACCAATGTTCTTTCCGCTGACTCCTTCCTGAACAGCAAACCTATAAGACGGAATAACAGCTTGCCTGTATTTTCTTGGATATGAGCCAATATAAATCGAATTAATCAGTTCAATGCTTTTTACGCCATTTTCAAATAGCCCTTTCACTATATTCCATTGAAATACATTAGCCGCATTTTGAATTCCATAAATAGAATCTCTTTCTATTTCATGATACTTTTCCCTTGGATAAAGCCCCATGATCAAACAAATATCCAGTCTTCTACCGTCCATTCCTTCATATTCTCCTTAGCCAACAATAATATGAACTTTTTGAAAATAGCGTTTTACATCGTCTCAATCTGATTACAGTACTCACTAACATTTAAATTTCTTTGCCAAATAGTTTTTAAATCCTTAGTTTTTCCTGCATACATACCGTTCATTATAGAATCGATGACGCATCTGACATTAGCAGGCGAATCATTGTTTGCATTCTCTATTCCGTACTTTCTAACCAGCTTTGCAAACTTCGACTCATCATCAACACAAGTGATAATTGGTTTCCCAGCAATCAGACAGTCAGCCGTTTTACTCGGAAGTGCTGCATAGATGAGCCCTTTTTGAAGAGGTATCACATTGACATCAGCCGCAGCATAGAGATCTGCCACTTCTTCAGGCGGTTGCATTCCCACGAATGTCACATTGTTCAAGTCCTTTTCTTTTGCAAATGTCCTAAGCTGTACCTCGTTTACACCGCCACCAACGATATAAAAGCTGATATCCGCATCATCTTTCATCAAAGCTGCGGTTTCCAAAATAAGCTCCACATTTTGCATCTTGCCCAGATTACCCGCATACACCACACGGAACTCCCCGGGCTTCTTCGGATATTTTTTTAAGAACACATTATCCTGCTCACTGTGGGCTTTCAGTTCCTCATGCCCCCAGTTGTAAATCACCTGCACCTTATCCTCCGGGATGCCATACCGAGTAACGATAGTAGATTTCATATCATCGGAAATCGTACTAAGCGCCGTTGCATTTTTGTAGGCATATTTTTGTAGCGCATGAGCCACCTTATAAATCATGCTGCTTTCTGAAAGAATTCCAGCAAAGTAGGCATTTTCCGGGAAGATATCCTGTTCATTGTAAAGTAGCGGGCACTTCAAAATGTGCTTCGCATAAAACACTGTGAAGAATGCCGTGTTGCATGACTGGAGAAAAACCTTATCCGGTTTATTCTTTTTCATCCATTTGCAAGCCTGTCTGTAATAAGACAAATCCGCCAGATAGCGAGCCTTCAAGTCAGCCTTTGCCTTTTTCTCAAACTTGATATTATGTACTTGAAGCTGTTTTCCAAAATACTTATCAAACTGCTGCGGATATTGAGGTAAATCCAAATACTGCTTCTGAATCAGGTTTACCTCGTGGCCTCGTTCCAAAAGGCCAAGTATAATATCCCGCATGATGTGATAGTCCGAGTATTGTGTATCAAAACTACCAATCGATACTACAGCAATCTTCATAAAGTATTTTTCCTCTCCGCATATCAAAGATTACAGCCCAGACTCAATCTCAAAGAGTCTGAGCCGTCTATTCCTTATAAAGCTCTACTAATCGTCCTCAGCTGTGTGAGTCACACTACCGCTATGTCTTGTACCGCCACAATAAACATTGCTACGGCAAGTTCACGCTACGGTAACCGCTGTCTTTAGTCCGGATAGCACCCTCGCTCGTTACGGTAACCCTTTCCTTTATTCCCGGTTCCACTCATCCACGCTACGGTAGCTCCCTTGCTTATGCCGGATTACCCCCACACCAATGAGCATCTGCGTGAAGCGTGCGATTCTCACATCCGCCTTGTTATCTCCAAGACCGGGTTGAAATCGCAGATGATGTTGTCATCGCAATCTCACCGGGCACCCCGAAACCGCTATGTGAAAGTCACCACAGTATCGGTAATATCATCACAGTGCCATCTGGCATAAACCCACGAGCTACCGTCGCATCCATAAAAGGGCTCTTTCGGGACATAAAAGCCTCAATTCACACTTGTTTTGTCCTCTCTCACGCCCACGCTCTCGGCATTTTGCACTACTAGATGCAGTATTTCAGCCTCATGTAGGGTAATTCGCCCGCTTAACGCCACTGTAAGAGCCGCATTTATGCCTGACTCCACTCTGGAATTGCTTCCAATTTTTAGCTGCTCAAAATGTGCAAAAGCGTCGATATTTAGTTGTTTTCTCCACTCATAGCAGTGGTTTGGCCCTCAGAAATTCCCTCGGTACTTTCAGGCATAAACAGGATCTTCACCGTAGCCAGCATGATCTTCAGGTCCTCGACCAGGCTGGGGTGAGCAATATACATCAGGTCCATTTGCAGCTTATCATACGGTGTGGTGTTATATTTTCCGTACACTTGTGCATAACCGGTGAGGCCAGCCTTCGCCTGCAGACGCAGCGCAAACTCCGGCATTTCTTCACAGTACTGTGCTGCGATTTCCGGACGCTCCGGGCGAGGACCTACAATGGACAGATCACCCTTCAGGATGTTCACCAACTGCGGCAGCTCATCCAGACGGCAAGCACGGATAATATGGCCAACCTTCGTGATGCGGTCATCCTTATCACCGGTGGAAAGGCGAGCCACGCCGTCCTTTTCAGCATCCACACGCATCGAACGGAACTTCAGGATCTCGAAGGGCTTGCCATCCTTGGTCAGACGCACCTGCTTATAGAATGCAGGGCCTCCATCCGACTTCACCGCAATCGCCGTGATCACGAAAATCGGGCTGAGAATGATCAGGGCCACCAGGGACAGCACAATGTCCATTGCACGCTTGACAAAGAGGAACTCCGGCTTTGCCATGTATCGACCGACTCGCAGCACCGGAAGGTGAAGCATGTGCATCGGCCAGGCACCGCTCATCAGAACATCGCCCACACGAGGGATGATGAAGGTATTGATGTCGTTCATCACGCAATACTTCAGAATGATGTTACGTTCATGGCTGTGGACGCCGCTGAGGAATACGGTCTTCATACCGTCCAAAACACTCAGATCTTCCAGGCACTCCTCTACGCTCAGAACTTTTTTCACCTCGTACTTGCTGTCCAGACCGTAGTCCTGGATCAGCTTTTCCATACCACGGCGCACATCATAGACCACGGTGGTAGGCTGCGGAGGGAATGCTTTGTAATACCAGCGATGTGCAACCGCAGACCAGATGCCAGCCATCACAAACTGCCCTGCAATGGCAGCGATTCCCGGCAGAAGATTGCACAACTTCGTGGCCATCAGACAGATCACAATGTAAAAGATTCCGTCCGTTGCCATCGCCGCCAGGACCTGACCGTACATCAGCTCGGAAACTCGCTGCATGGACATCCAGAATGCGTCATAGGTCTTGCCCAGCAGAATAAACAGCACCGCATACAGGCCCAAAATAACTGCATGGCCTTGCCAAGTTCCATTCATCGGTGTTTTTGCCGCATAGTACCAGACCCAGCAAGCCGCAAACGGAAGTGTGATCATCACCACATCCAATACCTTTACGAGTCTCAACATTACATCGTGCCGAATTTTTGTCATAATTCCCTAACTACTCCTTTGTTCTCGATTCAACGCTTCCGGCTCTTTTTACAGCCATTTTGAGGACCATGAAGCCGCTTGCCCCGACATTTTCGTTGTTATCCACTTCCAGGCAAATAAAAACCCTGGGCGACAGATTCGTCCAGGGTCATTTCAAATGCGATGCGGCCACACTGTTTTAGCAGGTTTCATCTTCATGTGTCATCAGAGGTCCCGTGGGGCACTTTCTTGCGCTGCTCAGGCTGCAAGCCAGCCCTCCCGAGCCAAAATCAGGAAGTTATTGTACCATCGCTTTCAATCAGGCGGTTTCTTGCTTGTTATGTACAATCGCAGAGACCGTCGGGTTATCCCCAGCCGCAACTCCAGGGGCACCTTTCATCCCCGTGGGAAAAGATGCCATGACGCCTTGGATCTTTTTCTCATCACAACCACTATTCTACCATAAATCCCATTATGTTACAAGATTTTGCGGTAGGTTTGTGGTTCAGACGCCTCCAAAAAAGGGTCCGTAAAATCAGGTTTTTTCTATATTGTATCCAAGATTCTCCAATATCGTCTTTCCACCTGCAAAAAAGCCGGCTCTACGCCTTAATTTTCTGGTTCTACCCTCTCCTCTGTAAAGGGCACCTGTCTATTTTTGACCTGTGCTGGGGAGATTTTACAACTCCCCCTTCCTACTATATTGGACGCCTATTTCAGATTTTTAACCACCCCCCGGGGTCCGTAGAGGGGAAAAAACTTTCTCCACCCCGTATAGGAATTGTTGCCCTCTCTCCTCCGCCGGGAGCTTGGTAACGATCACAGGCGGTCCCTATTCCATGGACAGGGAAGCAGGCAATCAAGGCACCACCACCCCAGAGCCCCACAAGATTTCACATAAGTCATCTTATAAGTCCCAATAATTGGACACATAATCCGTTATCCTATTGTCAGACCCCAAGGTTTCATGGCAGCCCAGCGATCCTGTTTCATAAAGCAAGGAAGGCTGGCGGTGGCGTTCCACACGATCGTAAGGCGAAGGACCAGATGTATTCCAACGTCAGACCAGGCCCTCTGCCCAGTAGGAATTTCCAGGAGAAAAGCTGCATCAAAAGCAGATAGTGCGCCACCAATGTCCCACTCTAGCAGGGCTCTCTTGGGTATGTACTGTTTGGTACAGGGTCAGAGTTGTCGTGTATTGCGACTTCCTTTATATATAACTAAAAGGCAGCTTGGCGCATTTTTTGCTATTTACATATATATTTTATACCAAATTTTGCGCCACCAGCTATAGTCACTGTTTAATCAACGTCCAGAAAGTTTTATTGCGATTCTCATTTCTCTTATTCTCTCTATCACTTACAATCTTAACACCATAACATAGAAGAAATCTATTCAAACCCATCTGACCCGGCTCTCTCCCTTGATATCTTTCAATATAGCCAAAACTCATAATTTTTTCTGTCATTTTCTCTGGATTCATCGGTTGATTGAGGTGCACATAGAGCCAATCCTCCAAATCCTTGAACCGATACGCTTTGATGGGTTGGTGTAGGTTAAACATCGCATACTTCATAAATGACTCAGGATAATTCGTTGAGCTCATAATGTCATCAAGCATTTCAATATCGTGCTCTACCTGTTGAAGCCCCAGCGGATTGATATGGTATCCTGTGACTACATTGTGTTCCAAAATTTTGCTCTTATCGATTTTCTTTTGAATCACTTCCGGATTGTCACTATGCAGGTATTTATCAAATTCTTCTTCCCCCGCCATGTACGCCTGCGCTGGTAAATACTTGTTCAATAGCATGCTGCGAAACTTTTTCAACCCACTGTTTGTGCCCCAGTACCAGTCAAGACCATAATCCCTGAAATAAACAGTACAGGTGTCATCTGCATCCAGGGAGCGCTTGCGTCCGAGCGACTGAGCTATTTCCAGAGGATTCCATTGGTCGATAAAAATATGCTTCACGCCCCGATCTTTCAACCCGATTCCCACACCCATAGCCTTTGTCGTGAACAGAATATCCTTTAGCTGCCGGCCATCCTTCACACAGACCGACAAATCGCTGTACTTTTTCCGGTATCTTTCGTTGAAGGGTGAACAATAATATGCGGCTGTGTTGCCAAATATTTTTTCCATTTCATCCAGATCATCACCAAGTTCCACGAACACGATTGCTTTTTCACCCACCGGAAGGCGTTTCAGAATTGTCACCAGATTGTGTCGGGCATAGAAATAGGCGGCTTTGACGTACTCATAGTACTGCGGCAGCCTATAGATCCGTTCAGGCTGCGTTGGACCGCCTTTTTCTTCCAGAAGTTTCCAAGTATCCCGCCCGGTCGCACTCATATAAATCACGGTATGATCCTTCTCTGCCTGTAGGAGGGCATCAAATGAATAGTGTGTATTGATGTTGAAGGCTGAGAACTCGGACCAGTAGTGGCATTCATCCGCAATGATAATTCGATGTCTGTCCAACAGCTCCTGAAGGATCCTATGATCGGATGCGTCTCCTTTACAGAGCTGCTCAAGTTTCTGGTAGGTTATAACGGTTAAGACCTCTTCATACAGATCCCATTCCTCTTCCGAAGCATCGCCGAACACTGTCAAGTATTCTTCCCTGCGTCGGTTTTCCAGATCTTCATGCAAAAGCGTCAATGGGCAAAGCATAAGGATCCGGTTGTCACAATTTCCCTCCAAAAATTGATCAACCGCCCATCCAGCCATCTTCCGGATAACGAATTCACTCTTGCCCCGTCCGGTCCCCATATCCAGAAGGACTCTTCCATTTCCCCAATGCTGGAACGCATCACCGATCAGCTCCGAGGCATACGCCCACCGTTCCTCCGCCGCCGGGACGTCCTCTCCTATCTGTCCCAATGGCACGATTGCTTCTGGGGCCGCTCCTTCCACCTCTGGCACACCCTGTACGGTTTCATTTCCCGCCTTTTCCTGTGCTGTCAAGGCTCCTACCGCATCCGGCATGTTCCCCTCTACAGTGTCTGGGAGATCGTCCGGTGGGCCATCCGGCACAGTATCCGCTTCCCTCCCTGGCACATTTCCCTCTGTGGCGTCCGGGACATCGTCTGGCATCGTGTCTGCAGCTCTTTCTGGTGCACCGTTGCTCGGCACAGCCTCCAACATACCGTCCATTGAGGTGTCCAACACATCAGCTCGCACAACGTCCTGTGGAGCGTCCGTCAAGTCCTCCCATACCGTGTCCTGTGGGGTGTCTGGCACCCTCTCCGGTCTCATAGTACAGGGGATATCCCCGGCGGCTTGCTCCGTGGCGTGGCTGGCCGCCCTCTGTGCCTCCTGCTCCGCCCGCTTCTCCTCTGGGGTCATCCTATTCCAGCACAGAAATCTGTCTACCTCCTCTAAGGACTCCTGCACGGTCATCGTCTTTGGGTCCTTGGAGGGGTGAAATTCCGGCTCGTCCCCCTGGGGCACCATCAGATGATCAAAGACACCGCCAGGCGTCACTGGTTTCTCTATAGCCGTCTTCATTGCGTCTGGTCCTCCTATAATAATAAGGCGCACGGCCCAGCCATCTTGCCAGACCATGCGCCGGTTTATCAGCGCCTGCCAGAAAAAGCTCTGGTCAAATGCTTCGTTCTGTGCTATTATAGGGGCGGGAACTTTAGCAATCCATACATATTCCCGTCACCATCACCGCTTTGCCTGTTGCAGCAGGTAAGGCGGTTTTTGTTTTACTGTTGCACATAGGACTTTGCCTCGAGTGCTGCCGCCGCTTCTGCAAACGTCTGCATGGCGCTGCTGTAGCCGATTTGGAACGAATGCTCGGCAACGGATGCGACCAGCCTTTCCAGAATTTCAGATAGGGTCTCGTTCTGTGCTTCGCTCAGATACGGTCGAACAAGCGTATCCAGCTGATGAAAGCTTGCCTCCACAGCACTTTTGAACTTCTCTTCGTTCTGCTTGATCTCGTCAGCGGTCTGAAATACATCCTTTAAAAAGCTCATTTTAATCTCCTTTTTTATGTAGCACCTTCCGGGGTGTTATTGACCTTTTGTGCCTTGAGCCATTCCATCAGTCCTTCGCAGACGATTCGATAGCTGTTGCCCACCTTTATCACAGATTTTTACCGATAAACGCCTTGCATGGGTCAGGCATTTTTGTTTACGATGGCATATTACCAGCACATGGCTCATCAAAGTCGTAATTCGAGGCCCTCTGGTACACCTCCTCGACAGTCTCCTCCGTCACGCATCCGATCAGCAGCTCCGGCTCTCCCACCTCATTCAGGGTAGGCTTGATCCGCAGCGTTGTGCCGTCGTCCAGATTGATCAGCACCCCCTTGCACATGGGCGCATGGTAAAAACAGGGCCAGATGCACATCTCCGTGTCGGTCGTTTTTCCAGCCAGCATGATGTTGAGCACCGTCTCTGCGGACTGCTCCTCTTCACGGCTCTCAGGCAGAAAATTTCCATCATTAAAGTAAAGTTCCAGCATATAGTCCCTCCTATTTATGCACAATTGTTTCCGTTCTTCAGAGCCAGGTCCAGAGCCTTGTCTGCAGGGCTGATAGACTCCAGCAGCCCCTGGACCTCACTCTTCAGCCGCCGGAATTCGCCGCACAGCTGCTCCCACTCCGTCAGCTTCTCGCCTGCGACCCCCTCCCGGAGCCCACGCCGCACAGCTTCCGCCAACGCCTCCTCCAGCCTGGTGTGGTAGGTACAGACATCGTACTCCACCTTGCCGTCACCTTTCACATGAGCTTTTTTCAGCATATAACACACGCCGCTTGCGTCCAGATAGTAGTTGTCGAAGATCTTTAGCATAAAATGCCTCCATTATTTTTTACCATTGTTTTTTCAGGCGATATACGGCCCAGTCCCTATGAGCTATCCATCCTGTAATCCCTCCTTTATTGTATTTTGAGACGGTCTAGCCGCCTGCCCCCAGTGACCCAGGAATCAGTCCAGCCAATCACCTATCGGGTCTATGGGATTTCAAGCTGTTTCCAACACCACATACTTTCTCCTCCTTTCAACGGCCTTTTCCTTGCAAAGCACCACAGCCTTGCAAGGTTGCAGTGCCCGTTTATGTTCTTTGCATCGCTGTTTTTATCCAACTTTGCAATCTTGCAACCGTTATGCCACCTCAGCACCCTGTTCAAGGCCCGTAACCCAGCAGCAGCCACCCTCTAACGTCTTCTGCCGAATGTTTTTGACGATCCCCACACGGCTCAGATCGCTGCGAGCATGGTTATAGGTGCTGTCACTGCATCCAGTTTCCTCCTGAACCAGCCTTTGCAGTTCCTTGCTGACCATGCGCTTGTCCGGGGCGGCATTCAGCATGGCCAGGATCCTGCTCTGAACACCTGCATACTTCGGAGCCGCCCGATCCGGCTTTTCCCGGCAAAAATCCTCATCCTTCCAATCCGAGGTCGAGTCAAATTTTGCCCTTGCCGTCTCAACCCCCTTGACCGTCACCGTCTCCGTGGTAAAAAGGATCGTGTCTGCCGGGGCATCATAGCTGCTCTTCTCGTGAGAGACATAGATCTTGTTGCCGTTCTTTGCATGACCCATGATCAGCACATTGCGGGCAGTATCCCAAAGCTCGCCTGAGCCATTGAGGCGTTTGCGCCCACACGCACCTGGATTTTTGTTGGTATGGGTCACCAGCAGGATCGCAAACCCGTGCTGCTGCGCCTGCATCCGCAACAGCTGAAGCAAATTCCGGATCTGCTGACGATTGTTCAGGTTTACAGAATCTGGTAAAAACGCCTGAAACGGGTCGATGACCAGCAACAGTGGGTCCCCTGCGGCGATCCAATTCATCAGGTCCGGGTCCCCAAGCTGCGGCATCTTATGCATCTCCTCGTAGTATGTATCGGGAGCGATCACAGCAACCTTGTTCAGATCCGCCCCTGCGGCATCCATCCGTGGGCACAGCACCGTGTCGATAGGGTCCTCACCTGCCAAGATCACAATGTTGCCCGTCCTTTCGGGTGCCTGGGGGAAAAACTCTGTGGGCTCGCCCGTCGTCAGCAACTTTGCAATCTGCGCCACGAACTGCCCCTTGCCTACGCCTCCATCACCGCAAAGCAGCGTGATTTCGCCACGGTGCAGGAACCCGGAGGCCAGCTTCTCGCATTTTTTAGGTGTCACGTTGCTCAGCCGCCGGAGCACTCCTCCGTCCTGGGCCAGCACATCCAACACAAGCCCCTCTCTCATGGCAGGGGCCGTGGGCTCTGCAACGGGTGCGATATTCTGTACCACCTCCTCGTCAGCCACCTGTGCCTTCAGGGGCAACTGCAGCAGATTCGTATTGAAAATGTCATTTTTTTCCATATTCACATTCCTCCTTGTCCAAATAAATTTTTGACGATGTTCCGTTGTCAAGGTGCTTCGCCCCACTTTCACAGGGCAGCCGCCTGCTCCGTCGTGCAGGGGCAGCTTGCGAGTCGCCTCGGTCACCGCCCCCACACACAGGGCACGCTTGTCGGGATGTCGAGCTCGTCCGGGGCTTGCCGGCTGTGCTCTCCTCCGTGGGTGCACAAGCATATCACACCTCGAAGGATTTGTCCAGTGGTTTTTTGAAAAAACTTCACCAGACTGGCTACAATGCGCTTCTAGCTCGTTTTCCAGATTCTCACCGTAAATCACTGCTCAGGCAGTAAAAATCCGATGTGGAGCCTCCTAGCCGTGTTTACGTCCACACAAACACCATATCATAGGTTGTTAAAACTGTCAAGAGCTGCTCGCTCCCTTCTGCCACCCACACAATCAGCCTACCAAAATACTGGTTATGTAATTTTATTGGTTTATTCTGCCCCCGTAATCCGTTGCATATCATATCAAGACACTAGGTATTTGGTTTTATCGTCACGTTTCATTTCAGCAGCCCATTCTTATGCATATTAACACACTTGTTATGTAGTATTATTGAGATCAACTCCGCCATAGTGCCTACCCCAGTTTCCGTATGCTACTGTTGTCAAAGCTCTCGATTTCCACTCCTGCACTTTCCTCAGTCATTTGAATCTATCCTGTTAAATCCAAAATGTTGCTTTTCGTATTAGGATTCCTGAATTCTAGATCAGCAAAAAATCACGAAGTTTTTGCGCTCATTCCTTGTCTAAGTCATTCACCTTACCTTATTATAAATAGATGAGTACATTATTATATAATATATATGCGTTCCACAGATTTTCTTTGGTACAAACATTTTCTTCGCATCATCGTCTATTTTATTCATTATTTCTCAAGTCATAATGTTTCTATTTGTAAACAGATATTGACTCAGTTCAGCACTTCATTATATTTTCGTTTTTTCATTGTGTATACGTCATTTGACGTCAATTGCATTTTCTGCTTTCTGTTGTTTTCTCTTTCATGATCGAATCAACAATGTTTAAACAAAAAAGCAGCCCCACCACCCGGCGGAACTGCTCCTATGCACACGATCTTCTATTCTTTTACAGGTTCATCAAGGGGCTGGTCTGGGTGCCCCGGTCCACAATGTCCTTATCCTTGATGCCCAACAGATACCGCTGGGTGATCATGATATTGACGTGCCCCATCAGGCGAGAGACACTGTACAGGTCCAGGCCATTCTTCAGCTGCATCTGAGCGAAGGTATGGCGGCAGGTGTGGGGGCTGACCCGTACCGAGGAGGATACTCCCACTTCCTCTGCAGCGTGCTTCAACATCCGAGCAACTGCCTCATCCGTAAGGGGTTTGCCTGTTTTGCTGAGGAAAAGGTTTCTGTGGCAGGTGGGGCATTCTTTCCGGTAGCCATCCCGGAGCGCACAGTATTTGATGAGCTGCTTGGACAGTGCCGGAGATTTCGGTACCACACGCTCCTTGCCGCCCTTGCCATGCTTCACCAGAATGTAATCCGGTTTGATGTCCTCCGGCTCCATCAGGATCATCTCGTTACAGCGCATTCCTGTGTCAAACAGCAGCATGATGATGGTCTTGTTCCGCACCTCCAGAAAGTCCTTGCCGTCGTAGAACTGGATCATCCGCTTCATTTCTGCTGCGGTAAAGGTATCAATGATGGTCCGGGGCTGCCGCAGTGGCTTTACCTTTTTGGCCGGGTTATCTCGCTCCTCCAAATAGCCCTCCTCCACCAGATAATTGAACCAGGTGCGCCAGACCTTCAGCAGATCGTTGATATACCGGGGCGTATTGCCTGCATCCTGCTTTTCCTTCATCAGGTCCCGAAGGTGCCGTGGGCGCACATCCTCCAGTTCCGTGATCTGCTTCCGTTCCAGAAATTCCAGCAAGAACCGGGTAGATGCCCGATAATTCCGCAGAGAGCCTTTTGCCAGGTGGCGGCATTCACAGTCATACAAAAATTCGTCCCGAAGCTCTTTCAAACACATAAAAAAACACCCTTCCTTTTGCGGCGGACCACAAAAAGAAGGGCGAAAAATTCCTAGATATGGTTGTCGTACCAAGTCAGGCTTGTTCGTAGTTGAGCAAGACAAACTCCGGCAGACAAATCAGGCGATTTTTAACGGAAGAACGCCATTAGCAGTTCTCAGCGAAGTACTTAATGGTACGAACCATCTGAGAAGTGTAAGAGTTCTCGTTGTCGTACCAAGACACGACCTGGACCTGGTAGGTGTCGTCGTAGCTACGCTAGTTTTTCGCACACTTTTTGTAGTCGTTCCTAATTTCGAAACAACAGTTACAGTACCACAGCGCACAGTTGTCGTACTAAACCCGGCTTGTTCGTACCACTATTATACCACGTTTCAGCGTTATTTTCAAGTTTTCCTCGTTTCTTTTTTCATCGGTATATTTATTCGATGGATAACGTATATTCTCATTCGCTAGTCTTCGGAGAGCCTGGGGCCCAGGGGCCTCCGCCGGGGCGTCTGCCCTGCCCAGGTACTCTCCTCAGTCCGTGATCTTGCGGCTTTGAGGGGTGATATCGGGGTGGATTTTATGGGGGTGAGCAGATACCAGACCGCTGTGTAGTAGGTTGTTTGTGGCCCTTGCAGCTTTTTCCCGGCGGTTTTGGGATTGAAATTTCACCGGACGTGTTTTTGAAGGATGCAGTGGGAGAAGAAGGATATTCGTTCGATATGGAACAATTAGCAATAAAAGACGTCATCCATCCTTAGAATGTCACATCTGCCGACCAGCTCTTTTCATCTTCCCATTCACTTTATCCGGCATATCAATGAGTCCGAATCGGTAGAACATTCCATAAATATAAGTCACGCCTCGGATGTCGCCCAGAGCTTTTGGCCCGTCCACCACCGCTCCCACCTCTTTTATATTGTTCAGTGCCAGCAATACCGAACTCCATGCCAGGCTTTTACTATTCTCCCGACGGTCGATCCAAAGCTCTTTTGTGTATTGCCCATTCCGACCTTTTCGTATTTCATAGGTAAAGGGTAAGCCGGAATAGGTTTTGAACCGCACTCCAGAATAAAGCAGAACCACTTCCCACAGGTGCTCCTCTGTCGGCTCGGTTCGCAGTTTTCTTACTGCTCTGTATCTCCGCTGCCGCTCTGCTCCCACGCTGATTTTCTCCGCTGGTGCTTCACTTGGAAAGTACACGCCCTTTTCGTATGGCAGGTACGAGGTGACGGAGGCTTTGGACAACTTGAGGGCTGATGCGGTGGAGAGAGCTGCATCCTTGTAACCCTGTGTTTCTCTACAATTATTAAAGGTACGCTGCACCATCTTCGCTACGTCTGATTCATAGATCCCGGCTGTGATGAGTAACTTCCGGACCTTGATGGGGTTGAGGGACAGGGCATCAGCAATGGATTGGAGCGTCATACCGTCCTTATAAAGTATTACTGCAGCGTCCATCTGCTCTTTCAAATTTTTCCCGGCATTATACTCAGGCTTCAACTTCTTTCGACCGCCGCCCGGATTTCTGGCTTTATATGGTATTTTCTCGCCCATGATTATTCATGCAACTCCAGCGGCAGGCCATCCGGGTCGTGGAAGAAAGTCATCTTTTTGCCGGTATAACTATCCACACGGATCGGCTCACATTCAATCCCAACTTCTGCCAGTTCTCTCACCGTCTGCTCCACACTCTCTACACAGAAAGCTAGATGCCGCAGCCCACATGCTTCCGGTCGGTTCACACGCTTCGGTGGATTTTCCTCAGCGAAAATCTCCAGCTCCGTGTGTTCATTGACACGAAGATCCAACTTCCAGTCCTTACGCTCTGAGCGATAGTTCTCTCTTATGACAGAGAATCCTAGCTTGTTCACATAGAAATCCTTAGCTGCTTCGTAGTCAGATACGATGATAGCAATATGATGTATTTTTGATAAATTCATTTTTCTCACACTCCATTTCTTTAAATTTTGTTCTTCTTTTATTTTCGTTATAAACTATACAGCAACCTTCAAAAAATACCGTGTGAACTCCTGGAGTTCAGTTTGTCCACACGGCATTTATTTTTTTCTTGGGTTCTTGTTTATTTCAGCTTTTCCAGAATCTCGTCTGCACTCATCCCGCTTGCCAGCAACTTCTTAAGAACTGCTTCGGCTTCTGCCTTCTTAGCTTCTTCGGCGGCCTTAGCATCTGCCTTGGCCTTCTTTGCTTCCAAAGATGCCACTTCTTTTTCGGCCTTCTTCAGAGCAGTCTTCTTCTCTTTCAGATCAGCCTTCAAAGTGTCAATGTTCGCAGTGATGGATGCAATCTCAGCAGAGAGTGCTTCCTTTGCGGACTGCTTTTCTGCAATCTGCGTTGCAAAATCAGCAGTCACAGTTTTGGGCTTATTCTTGCTACCTTTAGTTCTAGGCATAGGACACAAACCTCTTTCTATTTATTATAAATAAAGTATATCACTCAGCAAGTCTGCAAGCAATATCTATCATATCATCAAATTAGCATTTTCCTTAACCTTATTCAATACCACATCCGATAGAACACCTTGGCTATTCAGATGGATTGCCAAAATAATATACTCTGTCAAAAACATATCTGTATACATTTTAAATGTATCTTTGTTTGCATTGATGCTGTTCATTCTCGCTGCAACATTACCATGGAAATTATTGCAACGAGAAGCATAGAGAATACCAAAAAGAACGAACGACATCCTTTCTACTTCTGTGAATTTGTATATTTTCTTTGTTTCCTGCACATCACAGAATGTAATCTCAACTTCTTCTCCTAGCATGAGTGCTCTTAGTTTTATTCCGAAACTATGTGTTATGTCTCGACTCTTTTCTTTATTTGCATTAGTAATTCCAAGATTCACTTCATTATTAACAAGTGTCGGATTAGAAATCTGGCAGTATGACTTTCCATAAGCATTATCCAAAATATCCGAAAGCGACGAAATTTTTTGTTTCAATGAATTATACGAAGAAGCCCTATACTTTTTTGCTATTCCATTTGTTTCCATCGCATACCCTTTAAGCATATACGATGCCACATAATGAAATGTTTTGTCTGGCATCCTTTTCAAGAAAGGCTCTAAAATCGCTTTATATTTATTCTCCCAGCCGCCTAAAATCGCATCTCGAACAAGTTCAATACCCTTTGTATCCAGACAATATCCTACATTGTTGTCACCTAATTGCTGAACGTAATACGAATGATTAATTGCCTGCCAACAAAACAGTGCTGCCAAATCTAGTCTCTCGGGTAAAACATAGTAGCTATCAAACAGATACGTTAATATTTCGTATGGATAAGGTACGCCTTGATTTTCCCAGTTTTCATCATATATATAATCAAGTTTGTCCAAAATGTTATTATTACAACGAGGCAGAAGGTCTAAATGACGTTTTTTCGAATAATCCTTTGCAAGTTTCAAAATATCGTCCATAATGATAGCACCTATTTATCTTTCTACGTTTATTCCTTATCACATCTCTGCCGATCACAGATCGTTGCCTGCCGCTCACCACGTAGAGGTGTGCAAAGTTCCGAGCGGCAAAGCTGTGAGAGATCTCCCACAGCTCAAGTTATTACTTTTATCAGTTTTTTTCAAAAGAGATTCTTGCTTGCAATCCATGCCCCTACTACTGCTCCAAGTGTATTGAATAGCACATCATTCACATCTGCCATGCCTCTACCTGTAAAATACTGTAGTTCTTCACAACACACTGAGAGTAGAAAAGCCGCAGCGATTATTCTCTTTCTGTTCATTTTCCATCTCTGACCTGTCCAGCCGAACGGAACATATAGGATCAGATTCAACAGATTGCCCGCCCACACACCGGCATTGGACCATAATTTCAAGTGCAGTCGGATGTTCTCATTATATCCCGGCGCACGGCGCAGCAATGTGATATAGAAAATCAAAAATACACTATAGGTAGTAGGAAACCACTTCTTGTCTCTTCGGTTGAGCCACGCCAGTAAACCCAAAAATATTAAAATAACACCCTCGCCTACTGTCAGGTTCGCACTCGTGCTGCAATGGATCTGGTGGACAAACTCCCTCAAACTCCGTAGCCTCTGCTCTTAATGGTTTCCACAACCTGAGACACATACTTCTGGCAGGTATCGTGGTCGGGAGCTTCCACCATCACACGCACAACCGGTTCCGTGCCAGACTCACGCACGAGAATACGACCAGTGTCGCCAAGTGCTTCGGCCACAGCCTTGACTGCTGCCTGCACTGCTTCGTCATCCTGTGCGGCTTTCTTGTCGGTGGAACACTTGCAACGCTTGGGATAGTGTCA
>ERZ773178.1531-NODE-1531-length-24131-cov-14.608947_pt1 | contig 24131 bp, 20 predicted proteins | sample MGYA00580533_ERZ773178 | MGnify/ENA primary metagenome ERZ773178 (study PRJEB29015, sample SAMEA2737859) | human gut metagenome | biome: human gut; feature: human-associated habitat; material: faeces | place: China | collected 2012 ...
TGGGCTTCCTGCTGCCCGCCATGGGCAAGGAGCAGCTGTTCAAGACCGTCATGGCCGACGGTGTGCTGCCCCGCAAGACCTTCTCCATGGGCCACGCCCAGGACAAGCGCTATTACATCGAAGCCCGCAAGATCGTGAAGTAACACCGCAAAAAAGCGCCCATCGGGCGCTTTTTTGTCAGGAGGAGCTATGGAACCACTGACCCTGTACGCCCCCGCGAAAGTGAATCTCACCCTGACCGTCGGCGACCGTCGTCCCGACGGCTACCACGACGTATCCACCGTCATGCAGGCCGTGGGCCTGTACGACACCCTGATCCTGACGCACGGCGGCGCCGGCCTGACCCTGACCTGCACAGACCCCGCCGTCCCGTCGGATGCCACCAATCTGGTGCTCCGCGCCGCCGGCAGGTTTTTCGAAGAGACGAAGCTGCCCGTGCCGGACCTGCACCTGCACCTCCGGAAGCGTATCCCGTCCCAGGCGGGACTGGGCGGCGGCAGCAGCGACGCTGCATCCACACTGCTGGCCCTGCGCACCCTGTACGCGCCGTCCCTGCCGGACGTCCAGCTGGAGCACATGGCTGCGGCGCTGGGAAGCGACGTGCCATTCTTCATCCGCGGCGGCACCGCGCTGGCCCGGGGCAGGGGAGAGCACCTGACGCCCATGCCCCGCTTACGGGATGGCTGGTTCGTCATCGTCAAACCGCCGGAGGGCTTCTCCACCCCTGCCATGTACCGCCGTCTGGACGACCTGCCGCCGGAGCCGCCCCGCCCCGACGCCATGCCCGCCGCGCTGGCGGCGGAGGATATCCGCGCTGTGGCCGCCGCACTCTATAACAGCTTCGAGCGCGCCGTCCCACAGGACAGCGCCGTATGGGACATCGAAAGCGCCCTCCGCGCCCACGGCGCACTGGCCGCCCTGCTCAGCGGCAGCGGCAGCGCCGTGTTCGGCCTGTTCGCCCGCGAGGACACCGCCCGCGCCGCCGCCGAGACTCTGCGGGAGCGCTGGGCCATGACATTTGCGGCCCAACCTGTATAAAATCCGAAAACACCGTCCAAAATGCAGGAAAATTCCTACATAGGACGGTGTTTTTATGCGTAAATTCCATACCTTTGAGCTGGCACTGCTGCTGGCGCTGGCCGCCGCACTGCTCTGGGGAGCCTGGTCCCTCCACCGGCAGGACGATCTGCAGGCCAAAATGATCCGCCTTCACGTTATCGCCAACTCCGATAACGCCGCCGATCAGGCACTGAAGCTCCAGGTCCGCGATGCGGTGTTGACCTGTGCGGAGGCCATATTACGGGAGTCCGCCGACATGAACGATGCCCGCCGGCGCCTGACGGACGCCCTGCCCGCCATTGGGGATGCCGCCGCGGCGGAGCTGGCGGCGCAGCACCGCGACGATCCCATCTCCGTCTCGCTGGAGGAAGCGGAGTTTCCTCTCAAGGCATACGACGGCTTTGCCCTGCCCTCCGGCGGCTATCTGGCCCTGCGGGTAGTGATCGGCGCGGGGGAGGGCCGCAACTGGTGGTGCGTGGTGTACCCGCCCCTGTGTACCGCCGCCGCGTCCGACCTGTCCCGGACTGCGCTGGACGCCGGCCTGACGGAGGATGACCTGTCTCTCATCACCGGCGACGGCGATGGCTATGTCCTGCGATTCCGGTCGCTGGAGCTGTGGGAGCGGCTGCGTCAGTGGCTGGGTAAATAGATTTACCGCACAACTATCCGACAATGCCGCACATCGCTCCTTGCATTTTGCCCCGTTATCCTGTAAAATAGAGAACGTATTTTACAGGAGAGGAGGGGCGCCATGTCGACGCACCGGAAGCGGCCGCTGGGCCGCGTGTGCCTGATGGCGCTGGCATTGGCGGCGCTGTTCCTCCTGTCCTTCGTCTGGGGGCGCTACGATGTGCCGCTGGGCGAGGTGGTGCGCATCCTGCTGTCCCGCCTGTTCCCCCTCACCCAGACGTGGACGGACAACATGGCCATCGCCGTCCACAACGTCCGCCTGCCCCGCATCCTGATGGCCTGCCTGGTGGGCTGTGCCCTGTCCGCCGCCGGTGCCAGTTACCAGACGGTGTTCCAGAACCCCATGGCCGCGCCGGACATTCTGGGCGCGTCCTCGGGAGCCTGCTTCGGCGCGGCGCTGGCCATCCTGCTGGGACAGGGCAGCGTCATGACCACGATTTTCGCCTTTTGCTTCAGCCTGCTGACGGTGGTGCTGGTCTACCTCATCGGCAGCCGTACCAGGGGCAGCAGGGTAGTGAGCATCCTGTTGGCCGGCATCATGGTGGGCTCGCTGTTCTCCGCCGGCACCTCCTACATTAAGCTGGTGGCCGACCCCGCCAACCAACTGCCTCAGATCACCTATTGGCTCATGGGCAGCCTGTCCGGCACGCGGCTGAAAACAGTGGGCTTCGCTGCCGCCTGCATGGCGGTTGGCTTGGTGCCCCTTCTGCTGCTGCGCTGGCGCATGAATCTGCTGACCTTGTCACCGGACGAGGCCCGCTCCATGGGCGTCAATACCGACCGGATCCGTCTGGCGGTGATCCTCTGTGCCACGGTGCTCACTGCGGCCAGCGTCTCCGTCTCCGGCATGATCGGCTGGGTGGGTCTGGTGATCCCGCACCTGAGCCGCCGCATCGTGGGCAACGACTGCCGGTATCTTCTGCCCATGTCCATGGTGTTCGGCGCAGGGTTTCTGCTGCTGGTGGACGATCTGGCCCGCTGCCTGACGGCGGTGGAGATCCCCATTGGTATCCTGACGGCCTTTGTGGGCGCACCCTTCTTTGTCTATCTCATGGTAAAGAGGGAGGACCGCCTGTGAAGCTGACTGTAAAGGAGCTTACCTATACATATCGCGGCGGCCATACGGCGCTGCGGAACATTTCTTTCGCGGCCCGGCAGGGAGAGCTTTTGTCGGTGCTGGGCCCCAACGGCGCGGGGAAAAGTACCCTGTTCCGCTGCATTCTGGGCGGTCTGCCGGACTATGATGGTGCCATCCTGCTGGACGGGCGGGATGCCCGTACTTTGGACCAGCGGACGCTGGCCGCCCACATCGCCTACATCCCCCAGATACACCGCCCTACCTTTGGTTATTCCGTGCTGGACACGGTGCTGATGGGCCTGACCCGCCAGCTCTCGCCGTTCCGCTTCCCCTCCGCCCAGCAGGAGCAGCAGGCTTTGGCCACTCTGGAGCAGTTGGGTGTAGTGCATCTGACCTACCGTAATTTTGCGGAGCTGTCCGGCGGCGAGCAGCAGCTGGTGCTGATCGCCCGTGCTCTGTGTCAGCAGGCGGACATTCTGGTGATGGACGAACCCACGTCCTCGCTGGACTACGGCAACCAGCTTCGTGTGCTGCGCTGCGTCCATGATCTGTCCCGTCAGGGCTACACGGTGGTGCTCTCTACCCACGATCCCCAGCACGCTCTGCGCTTTTCGGACCGTGTGCTGGCCCTGTCCGGCGGCGCGGTAGCCGCGTTTGGTGCAACAAAGGAGGTTTTGACAGCAGAATTGCTCCGCCGTCTCTACGGCGTGGACGCGGCTCTGTTGGACACGGCCTACGGCCCCGCCATCGTGTCGAAAGGAGGAGAGGACCGTGTTCCGCTGGACGGATGACATGATTCGCTACATGGCGGATGCCGGACGCCGGACGGATTTCCACCGCCGCCTGACGGCGGAGCTGCTGCCGTATCTGTCGCCGCAGGATCGTGTCTGCGACGCAGGCTGCGGTCTGGGATTTCTCTCGCTGGCGCTGGCGCCCCATGTCCGCCATGTGACGGCGGCGGACTGCGATGCCCAGGCCCTCTCGGTGCTGAAAGGGGAGCTGGCTACGCGGCACATTGAAAACGTGACGCCGCTATGTACAGATATTTTCACTGACCGTCCCGCCGAACCCTACGACGCCATGGTGTTCTGCTTCTTCGGCAGCATGGACGAAATACTGTCCGTGGCCAGATCCCAGTGCCGCGGCACGGTCATCGCCGTCAAGCGCGACCATAGGGACCATCGTTTTACCGTGACAAAGCAGACCTTGGGAGAGAGTCACGGCGTGGCAGCTGCGGAAGCGCGGCTGACGGAGCTGAACATCCCCTATGAGCTGAAGCGGACGGCCTATCGCTTTGACCAGCCCTTCCGCGACTGGGAGGCGGCCCGCCTTTTTTTCGAGACGTACCGCCGCCGCGATGATGCGTCCCTTATCACGGATGGCTTCCTACGGGAGAAGCTGGAGCCCACCGGCGATGCAGCGTTTCCCTGGCACATACCGGTAGTTCGCCGTGCGGGGATATTTGTCTTTCAAACGTCAAAAATTCCTGAGAAACTTCCTCATGAAGCAAATCAGGAAGGAAAACGGAAATAAACCGGAAGTAAAAAAGGAAGAAAATGAGGAGGAAATTTGTCAATGAATGGAAAAAGATGGATGGCGCTGCTGCTGGCACTGGTGATGTCGTTCTCACTGCTTGCCTGCGGTGCAAAGCCTGCGGAGAATACCGGTGACAACAGCCAGAACACCGCCGCAGATGGCACCACGCGGGTATTCACGGACTCCTGCGGCCGCGAGGTCACAGTACCTGTGAATGTGGAAAAAATTGCTGTTTCCGGCCCTCTGGCCCAGATCGTGGTTTTCGCCATGGCGCCGGATAAACTGGTGGGTATCGCCAATGCGTGGGACGAAAGCGCTGCGGAGTTTTTGGATAAGAAATACTACAATCTGCCGATTTTGGGCCAGCTTTATGGCGGAAAAGGTGAGCTGAATCTTGAGACGCTGCTGGCCGCTGCGCCGGACGTGGTCATCGATGTTGGCGAGCCCAAGGGCAGTATTGTGGAGGATATGGATGACCTGCAGGAGCAGACCGGCATTCCCTTTGTCCACATCGATGCCTACCTTTCCTCTATGGATGATACATACGCCATGCTGGGAGACCTTCTGGCAATGCCCAACGAGGCGCAGGGGCGAGCGGACTACTGCCGCTTCGCCTATGACCGCATTGTGTCCATCGCCGACAGCGTGGATAAAGTAAATCTCCTTTACATCACTGGAGATGAAGGACTTAACGTCATCGCACAGGGCTCCTTCCATGCCGAAGTCATCGACCTGCTCAGCAACAATCTGGCTGTGGTGGACGAGCCCTCCAGCAAGGGAACCGGCAACGAGGTGGACATGGAACAGATCCTCAACTGGAACCCCGATGTGATCCTGTTTGCCCCGGGCAGCATCTACGACACCGTGGCCGGCAATGAGAACTGGCAGACCATCTCCGCCATCCAGAGCGGCAAATACTATGAGGTCCCCATGGGTCCCTATAACTGGATGGGATTCCCGCCCAGCGTCCAGCGCCTGCTGGGTATGACGTGGATGGCCAAGGTCCTGTATCCCGAGGCGGCGGATTATGATCTCTATACCGAGGTCAGCACCTATTTTGAGCTGTTCTACCACTGCGACCTGACCCAGGCGCAGTACGATGCGCTGGTGGCCAACTCCATCCCCGCAGCATCTGCGGCGGATCAGGCGGCCTGATCGGAAACCAGTGCAAACAAAGGGCACCCTGCGGCTTTGCACCGCAGGGTGCCTGTGAATAGCCGCCGCCTGCGGCAGGAGGTAAACACGATGAACACCATTTTTCAGACGCTGGTGTACCAGCGGGAGAAGGGACAGGACACGGTGCTGGCCACCATCATCTGGGACGACGGATCCGCGCCCCGAGGTGCGGGCAGCCAGATGCTGGTGGGTTGCAACGGTCTGCTGGCCGGTACCATCGGCGGCGGCGCCGTGGAGGGGCGGTCCATTGCCATCGCCCGGGAGATGCTGGCTGACGGTACCGACAGCATGACGCGGGAGTTCCGGCTGCGCCGCGATGGCAGCGAGCAGAGCACCGGTATGGTCTGCGGCGGCGATGTGACCGTCTACTTCCGCCGTATTCCCTGCGGCGATGGGGCGTGGGATACATTGGCGGCGGAGGTGCTGCGGCGGATCAGTACCCGCACGGTGGGCTGGCTGGTGCAGCCGCTGGACGGGACCATGCCCTATCTGGCAGATGAAAACGCTGTTAAGGAAAAATGCTTTACAATGCAGCTGCCCATCGGAGAGCGGGCGTTGATCTTTGGCGCGGGGCACATCTCCAAGGCACTGGTGCCGCTGCTGAGCAGTGTGGGGTTTAGACCGGTGGTTTTTGATGACCGCCCTCAGTTCGCCACGCGGGAGCGGTTTCCACAGGCGGACCAGGTCGTCTGCGGCGACTTCACCCGCATCCGCGACTACCTCACTGTGGAGCCGGAGGACTATGTGGTTATCATGACCAACGGCCACGAGTACGATTTCCAGTCACAGGTGCAGGTGCTGCAGGGCAAGACGGCCTATGTGGGCGTCATCGGCTCCCGCAAAAAGACGGCCTTTGTCAACCAGCGGCTGCGGGACGCCGGCATCTCCAATGAGGCCATCGCCTTTGTGCATACGCCTATTGGCACCGCCATCAAGGCCGTGACGCCGGAGGAGATCGCCGTGTCCATCGCCGGTGAGATGATCTTGGTGCGGGCAGAGCGCCGCGAGGCCAACGGGGAGGTCCACAATGGCTGTCCCATGCACTGAGCATCTGTTCCTGACGGGCCGGAAGGGCGTGGGCAAGTCCACGCTGCTGCGAGCCGCGCTGGAAGGGAAGCGGCTGGGCGGCTTTTTCACCCGTCGAATAACGGGCATCTTTGAGAGGCCCTCCATCCACCTGCTGCGGGCGGCGGAGAGCCAGCAGCCGTCGCCGGAGAATCTGGTGTGTCTCTGTGGGGAGCGGCGGACGGATCTGTTCGACCGGTTGGGGCCCGCAGCGCTGGCGGACGCGGCGGACTGCGACGTGATCGTCATGGACGAGCTGGGACCATCGGAGGCGGCGGCACTGGAATTCCAGAAGGCGGTGCTGGCAGCGCTGGACGGCGATAAGCCGGTGTACGGCGTTTTGCAGCAGGCAGACAGCGAATTCCTGGGCCGTGTGGCGGCGCACCCGCGGGTACGGGTCGTTACCGTGACGGAGGAGAACCGCGACCGGCTGCGGCAGCAGCTCTGTGGCGAAAAGTGAATCGAAAGAGTGTGTCTTTGACCGGCTCCGCACAGGTGCGGGGCGGTCAGGGGCGCGCTTTTTTTCGCGGCACAGAGGAATGTCCTTTTCTTTGGACAGCGGATACGGTATAATCAGCATAAAGACAGCGAAGGCAGCCGCAGCGCAGGTGCCATGGCGGCGTGACCAAAAGATCACGGGAAACGAGGGATGCGGGATGGAATTACAGATCTGGATGGGCCGCGCCGGTGCGGGCAAGAGCCGCAGGGTGCTGGAGACGATGCAGGAGCGGCGGCAGCGGCCGCAGATCCTGCTGGTACCGGAGCACGCCTCCCACGAGGCGGAGCTGGATCTGTGCCGTGCGCTGGGTCCCACAGCCAGCCGCGATGCGGAGGTGTTGAGCTTCCGAAATCTGGCCACCCGCGTACTGGCCCAGACCGGCGGACTGGCGGACGTAACGCTGGATGCTGGCGGCAAGCTGCTGACCATGCGGCGGGCGCTGCAGGAGGTGAGCAGCAGACTGACGGTGTTTGCGCGGCCCTCCCAACGACCGGCGTTTCTGCGGCAGCTGGTGGCGCTGGCCGATGAGCTGTACGCCTATCAGGTGACGCCGGAGATGCTGCTGGCGCAGGTGGCGGACATGGAGGGCGCGGCTGGGGATAAGCTGCGGTCAGCGGCGCTGATCTACGGCGCCTACGATGCCCACCTGCGGGGGGAGGGGTTCGACGCCCGCTCCCGCGTGCAGAAGCTGTGCGACGCCCTGCCGGAGTCGGACTATCTGATGGGCAAGGACGTGTATGTTGACGGGTTCTCCTACTTCAATCGGGTGGAGGAGGACATTCTGGAGACGGCGCTGCGGCAGGGGAACTGCCTGACGGTGACGCTGCTGGGAGACGAGTCGGACCCACAGCTGTTCCAGAACGCCCTAAGGCAGAGGGATCGCCTGAAACGGATGGCAGCGTTGGTACACGCAAAATGTGAAGTAGAAACACTTGCCGGCAAAAACGATGGGCCGCTGGGGTATCTGGAGCGATGCTTCTTCGATGGAGAGGAGCCGTGGCAGGGGGAGGAGCCGCCCATCCGGCTGTATCAGGCGGAGACAGCGTTCTCCGAGGCGGAATATGTGTCCGCCTGTGTGCGGCGGCTGGCCAGACAGGGCTGCCGCTGGCGGGACATCGGTGTGGCGGCGCGGAACATGGAGGTATACGGGCCGCTTTTGGAGGCGGTGTTCCGCAGGGACGGCATCCCCGCCTACATCAGCCGGCGCAGCGACATCCTGGAAAAGCCGGTGCTGACCATGGTGCTGTCGGCGGTGGACGCTGTTACCGGAGGATTTGAGTATGAGGACGTGTTCCGGTGCCTGAAAACCGGCATGGCGGGTATCTCAGCGGCGGAGTGCGATATGCTGGAAAACTATGTGATCCGGTGGCAGATACGGGGCGGCATGTGGCTGAAGGAAGCGGATTGGACCGCCGATCCCGACGGCTACGGACAGGAGATCAGCGAAGCGCGGCGGCAGCGGCTGGAGGAGGTCAACGCGGTGCGCCGCCGCGTGCGCGTGCTGTTTCTGGAACTGAGCGAGGGACTGAAGGCAGGTAAAACCATTCGGTATAAAGCAGAAGTGCTTTACAGGTTTACGGAGCACGCAGGAGTGCCGGAGACACTGAAAGCCCAGACGGCGACACTGTACGACGGAGGACAGGTGCAGCTGGCGGAGGAGTACAGCCAGCTGTGGAGCATCTTCTGCGGCGTGCTGGACCAGTTCGTGGAGCTGCTGGGCGACGTAGAGGTGGACGGGCAGGAGTTCGCCCGCTTGCTGCGGCTGGTGCTGAGCCAGTACGCCGTGGCTACCATTCCCGCCACGCTGGATCAGGTGAAGGTGACGCCCATCACGCGGAACGACCGGCATACGGTGCGGCATCTGTTTTTGCTGGGCGCCAACGACAACGTGCTGCCCACGGTGGAGACGGGGGGCGGGCTGCTGGACGCCCAGGAGCGGGAGCTTCTGCAGCAGCGGGGCATCCTGCTGTCGGACGCCACATTTGACCCTCTCGGCGCGGAATTGCAGAACATCTATGCGTGCCTGGCGCAGCCTACGGCGTCGCTGACGGTGATGTGGCCGGTGACGGACGGCGCGGGCGGGCAGCTGCTGCCGTCTTTTGTGGTGGAGCGCATCGGGCGGTTGTTCCCGCAGATCACGGCGGAGCGGGAGGACGGTGCCTATCGGCGGGAGCTGCCGGCACCGGCGCTGGCGCTGGCCGGTCAGGAGATGGGCGGGCCTCTGTGGCGGTATTTTGCAGGGATCGGGCAGGCCCCGCTGCTGGCGCGGATGGAGCAGGCGCGATCCATGGGCCGCGGCAGGCTGTCGCCTCAGGCGGTGCAGACGCTGTATGGGCGGCGCATTGCCATGTCCGCGTCCCGTATCGACCGGCTGAAAAGCTGCCATTTCGGGTATTTTATGGAGTACGGCCTGCGAGCCAAGGAGCGGACCAGCGCCGGTTTCGAGGCACCGGAGGTGGGCACATTCATCCACTATCTGCTGGAGAACGTAAACCGCGACGTGTGTGAGCGCGGCGGCTACGGTGAGGTGGACAAGCCTGCGCTGCGGCAGCTGGTGCACCACTATGTGGACCTGTACGCCCAGACCATGATCGACGGCTACGACCAGAAGGGGGCGCGATTCCGGTATCTTTTCTCGCGGCTGCGGGAGACGGCCTGCGCCATCGTGGAGAACATCGCCGACGAGATGGCGGTGTCGGATTTCCGGCCCATTGCCTTTGAGCTGGGCTTCGGCGGGAAGGACGGCCAGCTGCCGGCCATCACCGTGACAGAGGGCAGCACGGCCCTGTCGGTGCGGGGCAAGGTGGACCGCGTGGACGGCTGGATAAAGGACGGAAAGCTGTATCTGCGGGTGGTGGACTACAAGACCGGCCGGAAGGCATTCGACCTGTCGGATGTGCGGTACGGGCTGGGTATCCAGATGCTGCTGTACCTGTTCGCTTTGCAGAAGGAGGGAAGCGGATACTTCGGGATGCCGGTGGTGCCGGCCGGCGTGCTGTATACGCCGGCGCGGGAGATCATCTCGCGGGAGGACCGCAGCATCCCGCCGGAGAAGCTGGAGGCCGTGCTGCGGCGGAAGCTGCGGCGTACCGGCATGCTGTTGAGCGAGCCGGAGGTGCTGCGGGCCATGGAGCACAGTGCGCTGGAGAAGCCGTGCTACCTGCCCATCGGGAAGGTGACGGATGGACAGCCTGCGGCGCTGCTGCCCAATCTGCTGGTGGACACGGCGGAGATGGGCAGGATGGCGCGATACATCGACAGCCTGCTGCACCGCGTGGCGCGGGAAATCGGAGACGGCAACATCGATGCCGACCCCTGTACCCGCGGGCCGCAGGACAGCGCCTGCACCTGGTGCGCGTTCCGGGCGGCATGCTGGTTCGACGAGAAACGGGACAAGCCGCGCTATCTGAGGAAAATAACGCCGGAGGAGTTCTGGCAGACGGTAGACAGGGAGGTGGAGCACCATGGGTGAGCTGAAGCTGACGGAACAGCAGCACGCGGCGGTATTTGACCGCGGCGGAAGTCTGCTGGTGTCCGCCGCAGCCGGTTCCGGCAAGACGAAGGTGCTGGTGGAGCGGGTGTTCTCCTATCTGACGCAGGAGCGCGCCAATGTGGACGATTTTCTTATCATCACCTACACCCGCGCGGCGGCGGCGGAGCTGCGGGCGCGGCTGGCCTCGGAGCTGGCGGCGCGGGTGGCGGAGACACCGGAGGACCGGCACCTGCGGCGGCAGATGTTCCGCGTGTATCAGGCGGATATCAAGACGGTGGACGGCTTCTGCGCATCGCTGCTGCGGGAGCACATCCACCTGCTGGAGCCGGTGGACGGGCGGTGTCTGACGCCGGACTTCCGTGTATTGGACGAGGCTGAGGCACAGCTGCTGCGGGAGCGGGCGCTGGAGCGGACCATGGAGACGTTCTATCAGGACATCGAAAACGGCGATGAGGAGGCGGCGCAGCTGGCGGGTACGCTGGGCGCGGGACGGGATGACAGGGCCCTGACCGCGCTGGTGCTGGAGCTGCACAGCAAGATCCAGAGCCATCCCTACCCCGAGAAGTGGCTGCAGGCCGCGGCGGAGAGCTGGCGGCAGCTGCCCTCATCGCTGGCAGACAGCGACTACGGCAGGACGGTGATGGAGGACACAGTGCGGCGGGCCTTGTTCTGGGCGGGGCAGCTGGAACGGGCCGTGGCCGCCATGGAGGACTGCGAGCCGGTATACAAGGCCAACGCGGCCCAGTTTTTGGCGGCGGCGGCAGAGCTGCGCCGGTACGAGCAGGCGTTTCAGGAGGGCTGGGACGCCATGGGCCGCGTGCAGCCGGTACTGCAGCGGGCCGGTGCGGTGAAAAACGGCGAGAACGACGAGGCCAAGGCGGCGGCCAAGGCCGTGCGGGAGAAATACAAGAAGGCCAAGGAGGAGATGACCGCGCCCTACCTCGTGACGGAGCGGGAGCATCTGGAGGATCTGCAGGCAGCAGCGCCGTCCATGCTGGCGCTGCTGCGTCTGACGGAGCGGTTCTCCCAGCGCTACCAGGCGGAGAAGGTGCGGCGCAATGCCATGGATTTCTCCGACCAGGAGCACTACGCCGTGACGCTGCTGTGCGGTCAGGACGATGAACCAACGGATCTGGCGCGGCAGGTGTCCCAGCGGTATCAGGAGATCATGGTGGACGAGTATCAGGATACCAACGAGGTGCAGGACTGCATTTTCCGGGCTATCTCCCGCGCAGGGCGGAACCTGTTCACCGTGGGCGATGTGAAGCAAAGCATCTACCGGTTCCGGCTGGCGGACCCCACCATCTTTATGGGTAAGTACCGGCAGTTCGCCGACGCAGCGGATGCCGAGGAGGGCCAGCCCCGCCGCATGGTGCTCAGCCGCAACTTCCGATCCCGCGGGGAGGTACTGGAGGCCACTAACTTCGTCTTTTCGGACATCATGTCCCAGGAAATGGGGGAGATGGACTACACCGATCAGGAGAAGCTGTACTTCGGCGCGGCGTACTATACCCCAGCAGCGGGGCGGGAGACGGAGCTGCACGTGGTCAGTGTGGAGGACACACCGGACCAGACGCTGGACCGCACTGAGGCGGAGGCCCGCTTTACAGCGCGGCGCATCCGGCAGCTGCTGGATGAGAAGTTCCCCGTGCAGGCGGGGGAGGGCGCAATGCGGCCGGTACGGCCGGAGGACATCGTTATCCTCATGCGGTCGCCCCGCTCGCGGATGCAGACGTTTACCCGTGCGCTGGCGCGGGAGGGCATCCCCTGCGGCAGCGGGGAGAGCGAGGACTTTTTCAGCGCCATGGAGATCGCGGTGACGGTGTCGCTGCTGGAGATCGTGGACAATCCGCGGCAGGACGTGCCGCTCATCGGCGTACTGCGCTCGCCGCTGGTGGGGTTGTCTCCCAATCAGCTGGCGGCCATCCGCGCCGTGCTGCCGGAGGGAGACTACTACGATGCGCTGTGTCAGGACGAGAGCAACGCGGCACGGGAGTTCCTGACGCTGCTGAATGAGCTGCGGCAGGCGGCGCGGGAGATGCCGGCGGACGACCTGCTGTGGTACATCTACGACCGGTGCCATGTCATGGCGATTTTCGGAGCCATGGAAGATGGGTCAATGCGGCAGGCGCGGCTGACGGCGCTGTACGACTACGCGCGGCAGCTGGTGCAGAGCGGGAAGGCGGGGCTATTCGACTTCATCAGTCATCTGCGGCAGCTGCTGGAAAACGGCGACGCACCGACGCTGGGGACAGCCCAGGCGGCGGAGGGCGTGCAGATCATGAGCATCCACCGGTCCAAAGGACTGGAGTTCCCTGTGGTGATCCTGGCGGACCTCCAGCGCAGCTTCAACCGGCAGGACCTGAACCGGCCGGTGCTGGTGCATCCGGAGCTGGGGCTTGGCACGGATCGGGTGGATCGGGAAAGACACATCCGCTACGCCACCATCTCCAAGGAGGCGCTGGCGCTGCGGCTGGAACGGGAGGCCAAGGCCGAGGAGATGCGCATCCTCTATGTGGCCATGACCCGGGCCAGAGAGAAGCTCATCCTCATCGACTGCCGCAAGGGGATGGAGAAGAAGCTGCGGGATCTGACGGCCATGACCGGTATACCGGTGCCGCCGGAGGCGGTGGCCGATGCGGACTCGCCTGGGGAGTGGGTGCTGCTGTCGCTGCTGCACACGACGCAGGCAGCGGCGCTCCACGGTATGGCAGGCGTGCGGCCGGAGGTACTGACGCAGGCGCCGGACAGCTGGTCCATCCGGCTGTGGCACGAAAACGGTGAGGCATCGGGGACGGCGGTAGAGGCCACGGAGGAGGCTGGCGTGCCTCGGGACTTCACGGAACCGGATCGGGCGGCGCTGGACTTCGTATATCCCCACGCAGCGGTGACCACGGTGCCCACCAAGATCACGGCCACCCAGTTGAAGGGGCGGGAGCTGGATCAGGAGGTGGCGGGGGGCGCAGGCACTGTCCGCAGGCCCTCGGAGCCGGAAAAGCCCCGCTTTTTGCAGGAAATACACGGACTGTCCGCCGCAGAGCGGGGTACGGCCATCCATCTCGTGATGCAGTACCTGCCGATGGACACGGCGGCGGAGGAGCAGTCCGTGGCGGCTCAGGTACAGGCGCTGGAGCAGCGGCGGCTATTGACGCCGGCCCAGGCGGAGGCGGTGGACAAGCGGGCCATCGCGGCGTTTCTGCGGTCGCCGCTGGCGGATCGCATCCGCGGCGCAGAGCAGGTATGGCGGGAATACCGCTTCGCCCTGCTGATGCCAGCGGAGCGGTATGCAGGCGGCGCAGAGGGCGAGGAGATGCTCTTACAGGGTGTGGCGGATTGTGTGTTCCGGAAGGATGGCGCGCTGACGGTGGTGGACTTCAAGACCGACCGCGTCACGGCGGAGGAAGCTCCCGCCCGAGCCGAGATATACCGCGGGCAGCTCCAGGCGTACAGCGACGCACTGAGCCGCATCATGGAAATGCCGGTGGAGCGGCGGGTGTTGTACTTTTTCCAGTGCGGGCAGGAAATTTCTTTGTAGATCCTGTGAAAAAAGCTTGCAATTTGGAAAGATATATGCTATCATCACAAATGCGTTTGTGGATATACCACGGCGACGAGTGAACCAGAAAGGGGTGAACATGAGCAATGAAGGAAGGAATCCATCCCAATTATCAGCAGACTACTATCAAATGCGCCTGCGGTAATGTGATTGAGACAGGTTCTACGAAGAAGGATATTCGCGTGGAAGTCTGCTCTAAGTGTCACCCCTTCTTCACCGGCAAGCAGAAGCTGGTGGATACCGGCGGACGTGTTGCCAAGTTCAACAAGCGTTTCGGTCTGGACAAGTAAAAGAGACACGTCACATCACAAGACCCGTACCATTTGGTACGGGTCTTGTTTGTTTACATTTGCCGCAAAATACGATATACTATAAACAATTCAGTCGGGGGAGGGCCTATGGAACGAAGGACCATCGAAGAGAACAAGGAGAAGAAACGGGACTACGCGGTGCTGGTGGGGCTGCGGTCGCCGGTGCTGGGCGCGGACAGCGCCGATGAGGAGAGCCTGGCGGAGCTGGGGGCACTGGTGGAGACAGCCGGCGGTGAGCCGGTGGGCACCATCCTCCAGAGCCGCGAGAAGCCGGACCCCCACAGCTTTATCGGCGAGGGCAAGGTGGAGGAGGTCAAGCGCATGGTGGAAAACAGCGACGCCACCATGGTCATCTTCGACAACGACCTGTCACCCTCCCAGATACGGGTGCTGACGGAGCTGTGCGGTGTGCAGGTACTGGACCGCAGTGGGTTGATCCTGGACATCTTCGCCCAGCGGGCCAAAACAAAAGAGGGCTGTTTACAGGTGGAGCTGGCACAGTACCAGTACCTGCTGCCGCGGCTGGTGGGCATGTGGACCCATCTGGAGCGGCAGGCGGGCACCAGCGGCAAGGGACCTATCGGCTCCAAGGGCCCCGGCGAGACACAGCTGGAGACGGACCGGAGGCACATCCATCGGAAGATCGACAAGCTGAAGGCAGAGCTGGAGGAGGTACGCCGCGTGCGGGGTACCCAGCGGCAGCGCCGGATGAAAAACGAGATCCCCGTGGTGGCCATCGTGGGCTACACCAACGCGGGCAAGTCCACGCTGCTCAACGCCATCACCGGCGCGGGTATCCCCGCCAACGACCGGCTGTTCGATACGCTGGACACTACCACCCGCCTGCTGACGGTCAGCGATACGCTGGATGTGGTGATCTCCGATACGGTGGGGTTTATCCGCAAACTGCCCCATCAGTTGGTGGAGGCATTCAAGGCCACGCTGGAGGAACTGGAGTACGCCGATCTGCTGCTGCACGTTATCGACGTGTCCAATCCGGAGTGGCGGGAGCAGGCCCGCATTGTGGATGAGCTCATCCGCGAGCTGGGCGCGGAAGGCATCCCCTGTATCCGCGTGTACAACAAGTGCGACGCGGCATTCACCGCCCAGCAGGAGCGGGAGAAGGACGCCGTATATATCTCCGCCAGGACCGGCGAGGGCATCCCTGCGCTGCTGGAGGCCGTGGATAAGCGGCTGGACAAGGGCACGAAGCGGGTGGTCATCCACCTGCCCTACGACAAGGCGGGACTGCTGGACGGGCTGTACCGCGAGGCCAAGGTGGAGGGCGTGGAATACGGCGAGACGGTGGATGTGACGGCGGTGTGTACACCACGTATCATGGGGCGGCTGAAGGCGTACATCGAGGGCTGGATGGAGCCGAAGGAGGACTGGGAATGATGCTGACAACGGAGCGGCTGGTGCTGCGGCCCTGGCAGGAGGAGGACGCGGAGAGCCTGTACCGCTACGCCTGCGACGGACAAGTTGGCCCCGCGGCGGGATGGAAGCCCCACGAGTCCGTGGAGGAGAGCCGCCGGATCATCCGAACGGTGCTGTCCCAGCCGGACACGCTGGCGGTACTGCTGCGGGAACGGCCGGAGGAGACCATCGGTTCCGTGGGCGTATTTCCCACCGATGCGCCGGATGCGGCGGGTGAGCCGGAGATCGGCTACTGGATCGGGCGGCCCTTCTGGGGGCAGGGGCTTATCCCTGAGGCGGTGCGGGAGCTGCTGCGCTGGTGCTTTGCGGAGCGGGGGGCGGCGCGTGTCTGGTGCGGCCATTCCCCGGGGAATGACAAGTCCCGCCGCGTCATCGAGAAGTGCGGGTTCACCTATGTTTGCGACGGGCCCTCCGTGCTGTGGCCTGACGGGCAGGAGCGGCCTACCTGCTACTATGCTATCGCCCGAGAGGACTGGGAGAAGGAGGCACGGCATGGGTGAGTTTCGCGTGCCGTTTCAGGCGGCGGACAGCGAGTTCGTGGAAAAGCGATCCCGTTTCATCAGCCATCTGCTGCCGGTGGAGTCCGAGGAGGACGCCCGGGCGTTCATCGCCCAGATCAAGAAGCAGTACTACGATGCAAGGCACAACTGCTGGTGCTATCTCATAGGGGAGAACGTGGTGCGGTACAGCGACGACGGCGAGCCCCAGGGCACGGCGGGACAGCCCATGCTCAACGTGTTCCAGCGGGAGAACGTTACCAACGTGGTATGCGTGGTGACGCGGTACTTCGGCGGCATTTTGCTGGGAGCCGGCGGGCTGACACGCGCCTATTCCAAGGGGGCGCGGGACGCTCTGTGCGCCGCAGGGTACGCGGTGATGGGGCGGTGGGCCGTTGTGGACATCCCGTGCTCCTATGCGCTGTTCGAGCGGGTGCGGCTGGAGGCCGCCGCGCAGGGCGGCACAGTGGACGACACCCAGTACGGTGCGGACATCCATCTGACGGTGTCACTGCCGGAGGAGAGAGTGGAGACCTTACAAGAACGGCTCACCGAGTTGTCCGCCGGAGGCGTCCGGCTCGCGGTGCTGTCGGCGGAGTTCCGCCCGGGGCCGCGGCAGGAGCTTTGAGCATTTATGCCGGAATGCTGGGGGAAATTTTGGTATTTTAACGGAATGTTTACAGCTTATCCCTTGTGCGCCGGCGGCGAACATGATATACTGGTATTGTAAAGATACAAGTGCGTATCTGCCCGAAATTGGACAGATACGCCATTTTTTTAAGGAAAGGAATGGTAATTTGACGAGAAGAACGGTACAGGAGGAGCAGGCGCGCCTGCGGAAGCAGCGGAAGAAGGCACAGGGCTTTGTATCCATCTTCAAAAAGCCCCTGCACGAGTCACTGACATCGGTGCTGCCCATCATGCTGATCGTGCTGGCGCTGGGCTTTACCATCGCGCCGGTGCCCAACAACGCCATGATGGCATTTCTGCTGGGAGGCGTGCTGCTCATCGTGGGCATGGGTCTATTTACGCTGGGGTCGGAGATGTCCATGATCCCGCTGGGTCAGGCGGTGGGCAGCGAGATCACGCGGTCCAAGAATGTCTGGATCATCGTGGGCATCAGCTTCCTCATCGGCATCATTATCACCGTGGCAGAGCCGGACCTGCAGGTGCTGGCCAACCAGGTACCGGCCATTGAGAATAATGTCATCATCTGGTCCGTGGCGGTAGGCGTGGGTGTGTTTCTGGTCATCGCGCTGCTGCGCATCCTGCTGGGTATCCAGCTGAGGTGGCTGCTGATCGGGTTCTACATATTGGTGTTCGGACTTGCCATGTTCGTCTCACCGGATTTCTGGGCGGTGGCTTTTGACTCCGGCGGCGTCACTACCGGCCCCATGACCGTACCGTTCATCATGGCGCTGGGCGTGGGCGTCAGCGCCGTCCGCAGCGACAAGCAGGCAGGCGGCGACAGCTTTGGCCTGGTGGCACTGTGCTCCATCGGACCTATCATCACGGTGCTGCTGCTGGGACTTCTGTACCAGCCGGATGGCAGCGCTTACACCAACACGGTGATGCCGGATGCCAAGGACACGGTGGAGATGTTCCACGCCTATGTGGACGCGCTGCCGGAGTACTTCGCGGAGACGGCCAAGGCGCTGGCTCCCATTGCCGCGTTTCTGGTGCTGTTCCAGCTGGTGACCCGGAGGCTGAAGCGCCGCACGCTGCTGAGCATGGCGGTGGGCCTGGCCTACGTGTACGTGGGGCTTGCACTGTTCCTCACAGGCGTCAATGTGGGCTTCATGCCTGTGGGCAGTTTCTTGGGCGGCAGCATCGCGGGGCATACATATAACTGGATACTTATCCCCATCGCCATGGTCATCGGCTACTTCATCGTGCAGGCGGAGCCGGCGGTGCATGTGCTGAACAAGCAGGTGGAGGAGATCACGGCGGGAGCCATTCCCGCCCATGCCATGAACATCGCCCTGTCCGTGGGCGTGGCGGTGTCGCTGGGCCTTGCCATGATCCGCGTACTCACCGGCATCTCTATCATGTGGTTCCTCATCCCGGGCTACGCCATCAGCCTGGCGCTGAGCTTTGTGGTGCCGGAGATATTTACGTCGGTGGCCTTCGACTCCGGCGGCGTGGCATCGGGCCCCATGACGGCCACATTCCTGCTGCCCTTCGCGTTGGGCGCGTGCGCGGCGGCGGGAGGAAATCTGGTGACAGACGCCTTCGGCGTGGTGGCCATGGTGGCTATGACACCGCTGGTGACCATCCAGCTGCTGGGCGTCAGCTATCAGCGGAAGCTGAAGCAGGCCAAGGCGACAACGGCGGCTCCCGTAACGGCGGAGCCCATCATCGAGCTGTGTTGACGGGGGTGACGGGATGAATAAGAGACTGTACTACATCATTACCATCACCAATCGGGTGATGGGCAGCAAGCACTTTCTGGATTTCTATCGGGCCTTCGGCGCGCCGGTGGTATTCTCGGCGCTGGGCCGCGGAACAGCCAGCGACGACGTGCTCAGCTATCTGGGACTGGAGGCTACGGAGAAATCTGTGCTGTTCTCCATGGTGACGCCGCAGATCAAGGACGTGTTGATGCGGGAGCTGGTGGACACCATGCACATCGACCGGCCGGGCAGCGGTATCGCCGTATGCCTGCATCTGAGCAGCGTGGGCGGGAGATCCGCCATGCAGTATCTCATCTCCGGCGGCACGGACGTGGAGCCGGATCTGACGGTAAAGGAGGAGGAACGTATGAGCAATTCCGGTTATGAGCTGGTGGTGGCCATCGCCAACGGCGGCTATTCTGATATGGTGATGGAGGCGGCATCCGCCGCAGGCGCACAGGGCGGTACCGTGCTGCACACCCGCGCTGCCGATGCGGCCAACGGCAATAAGTTCTTCGGTATGGCCATCACCGAGGAGCGGGAGATGATCCTGCTGGTAACGCCGGCGGAGAAGCGTGCCGCCATCATGCAGGCCATCATGGAGAAGGCGGGAGCCCAGTCGGAGGCCCAGTCTGTGGTGTTCTCCGTGGCGCTGGACGAGGTAGCGGGCCTTTACAGCGTGGAGAGCTGAAGGTACATCGAAAAAACGCCCTGCGGTCAATCCGCAGGGCGTTTTTTATGCAGACGGCAAAGCAGAGAAGCGGCGGCGCTGCTGACGCGGCGATAGAGCCGCCACAGCGGCGACAGGGCGCACCAGATGCGGCAGTACAGACAGTAGCCGGTGCCGGACAGGTCCACCGGACGGTCGTCGCGGTAGAAGCTGGTAAGCACGCCGATGACCTGGCTCTCCTGCACCCGCTCCGTGGTCAGGCAGTTGTCACCGCGGATGAGGTAGCCCTCCGGCAGGACGCGTATTACCCGATGCAGGACATATTTCTCCCCCACGCGATACAGCGGGACATCGTAGCAGCGCAGGCGGCCCTGGGGCGGGCGGAGAATGACGGTGTCGCGGCCCGAGCGCAGCATGGGGTACATGCTGGTGCCCCACGTGGTGGCGGCGTAGACGCCCTCGGACGCCAGCACGTCCTCAATGCGGCAGGGGGTCATGGCTCCAGAAAGCCGTTATCGGCCATCTGGCGGAGCATGGCGGCTACATCGGCGGCGGCCTGCTCCGGTGTCACGTCGTAGGTCAGGGCCAGGCGCTCCGCCAGCTGCGGCTCCGTCAGGCCCTCCTGCAGGCCCTTCCAGATGATGCCGCCGGTCTCGTTGAGCTTCACCATGCCGTGAAAGTGGCGGGCGGCGTCGCCGGTGGCTACCACCACGGGTGCGCCCAGCACCTCACGGAGAATGAATCCGGATCTGAGTTTCATCACAATGCACTTCCTTCTTCGCCACAGCCATCAGGGCGGCGGTAATTTTCGTAGGGGAGACCGGTGAGGGCCTCAAAGCTGCAGCGGACGGCGTCGTCCGTCATGCCGCAGGTCAGCCGGTACACGGGGACACGGCGCAGCAGTGCGTCCAGAAAGCCCAGGGTGAGGTACTCCAGGGCGGGATCGTCCCGATGGTACGTCTGGCGGAACAGGGGCGTCAGCGCCTGCTCCGGCGGCAGGCGGCAGATGCGGTCCGTGCCGCGCTCCAGCAGGCAGACACCGCAGAGCGGGACACTGATGGGACTTTGCCACCGCTCCTTACCGGCCCAAGGGGAGCCCCAGACGCGGACGGTGCCGTCAGGCTCCAGCGACAGAAACGGCTTGTCGCCGTTGACCACGGTGACGCGGCTGCCCAGGTACTGTCTCCACAGTCGGACATGGGTGGTCTTGCCGGTGCCGCTGGGTGCGGTGAACAGGTAGGCGGCGCCATCGAAGGCGACGGCGGCACCGTGCATCAGAAATCGGTGGTGGGCGGGGAGCTGCGCGGCCAGACTGTCGTGGATGCAGAGGAACTCCAGATAGGCAGGGGAGACTGCGCCGTCTGCCAGACGCATCGCCGTCTCGGGTTCGGCGCAGGCAGTGAGGACGGCGGGGGACTGGGGCGGCGCGATCTCGTAATCTTGACAGAGCCGCCGCGTCAGCGGATGCTGGGCTGTGATCTCCGCGGGAAGGCCCGCGGCATCGATCCAGAAATGTTCCATGGGGTCTCCTTTCAGGCGTCCTGCGGGGGTGCCAGCGCCACCGTGCGGTCCGCGATGGACAGCGCGGCGGGACGATGAGTGACGATGAGCACGGTCTTGTCCGTCATTTGCCGCAGGTTGGACAGCAGACGGGCCTCTGTGGCCTCGTCCAGCGCGCTGGTGGCTTCGTCCAGCAGCAGCACGGGGCGGTCGGCGAAGATGGCCCGGGCGATGGCGATACGCTGGAGCTGGCCCTCGGACAGACCCGCACCCCGCTCACCAATGGGAGTGTCCAGTCCCTGCTCCAGTGCGGCGGTGAAATCGTCGGCACAGGCGATGTGCAGCGCCCGCAGAATGCGGGCTTCATCGTTGGGGGAGGGGGCGTCGGAGAAGGCTACGATCTGGCGGATGGTGCCGCTGAGCAGGTGGTTGCCCTGGGGCACGTAGGAGAACAGGCCGCGCCAGCCGGCGTCCAGGGGGCGGTCGCCATCGGCGCTCCGCAGAAAGCATGCGCCGCTGTCCAGAGGGTAGATGCCCATCAGCAGCTTCAGGACGGTACTCTTGCCGCAGCCGGAGGGGCCGGTGAGGGCGATGCAGCTGCCCTTATCCACAGTGAGGTCCAAGTGGGAGACAGTGGACGGCGGTGTCTCATTGCCACGGCTATGGTAGGTGAAGCAGGCATCATGCAGGCCAAAGGCGTGCAGCTCCTGCTGGTAGAAGCGGTGTATCTCCAATGCGGGGACGGGGGAGACTGTGAGATCGTCAGGGAAGTGCTCCGCCTCCCGCAGGCGCTCGGCGCTGGCCAGCATGGCGTAGAAGCGGGGAAGGTAGCCGGTGAGATTGGCGAAGGGACCCTGTATCTGGGTGATGAGCTGCTGCACGGCGGCGAACACGCCGTAGCTCATGGCGCCGTGGAGGATGCCGCTGCCGCAGTAGATGACGCCTACCAGCAGGAATCCGTACATGGCGGCGCTGAAGCCCACGTTGCACAGGTTAGAGAACCGTGTGCGGGCCATGCGGGCCTGACGGTGGGCGTCCATGCGGGCATCGGCGTCCGCCGATACGGCCTTCTCGCGTCCGAAGATACGGACTACCAGCAGGCTGGACAGGCAATCCTGCAGGTAGATACGGAGACGGCCGTTTGTCTCCTGTATCCGTTTATGCAGGCGCTTGAGGGTACGGCGGAACACGGTGGCCAACAAGGCCAGTACGATGCCTGCCGGCAGGATGATGGCGGCCAGCCGCGGCTCCATGCGCAGCAGCACCGCCGCCGCAGCAATCAGGCGGACCAGCATGCCCGCGGCATTGGGAATTACCTGAGCCAGCGTGTCCGCCGTCACGGCGGTATCAGAGGTCAGGCGATTCAGCCACTCGCCGGAGTGCACGGCGGATACGGCGGCGTAGTCCTTTCGCAGCAGCGTCTGGAACAGGCGGGCCTTGAAGCGGTTTTCCAGCGTAGCGCGGGTGTACTCACTGAGGTGGCGGTCCACCGCGCGGAGAACGATCTGGAAAGCCATCAGGCTCACCAGCCAGATAGCACTGCGGACAAAGGTCTGGGTCTGGCCGGCGGTGGCCGCGTCGATCAGCGCCCGCAGGATCAGCGCGTAGCCTACGCCGCACAGGGCCAGAACAGATTGTACCGCCAGCAGCAGGGCGGTGAGGTATCCGGCACGGCCCGCCACCGAGGCAATCCAACGGATGACGCCGGATGCCGGCGCAGCAGAACGGGGCATAGTATTCCTCCCCAAAATGGTCTGGATAGGCAGAAAGCTGTCGGTACGACGGCAAAATGCACACATACAACTAATTATACGGTTCAAGGCGGGCCGCGTCAAGTGATTTGGGGGCAGGAGGGAGGCTTTGGTGTCTGCGGATAAAAATTTTGAAATTATGAGAAAATTTCTCTTGCATTTTGTGGAGCAGTATGATATTATAACTAAGCTGTCGTTGAGACATGCGCCGTTAGCTCAGCTGGATAGAGCGTCTGGCTACGGACCAGAAGGCCGGGGGTTCGAATCCCTCACGGCGTGCCAATAACCGGATCACCGATGGTGATCCGGTTATTTTTTTATGCGCCGGGCACCCGACGGCGCGTAAGGCGCTTGTGCCTTGCGGCGCGGCGTGCCGCATGGTATAATACATGCAGCTTTTGGAAAGGCGGGCACGGGTGCCTGCCTTTCATAACACTGCAAGGAGTCTGCCATGTCGATAAGAAAACGGGCCGCCGCCGCGCTTGCCGCCCTGCTGGGGCTCTGCGTGCTGCTGGCCATCCTTGTAATGGCCTGTGCCCCGCGCACCGAAACCGCCGATGTCGCGATCCTCATGTACCACGCCTTCACCGAAGACGAAGCGGACACCGGCTCCCTGTGCACGCCGGCATCCGAGTTTGCGCGTCAGCTCAGCGCCCTGCGGGATGCGGGCTATACGTCCGTCGGCTATGCCGATCTGATCGAATTTGTCAACGGCGACGGCAAGCTGCCGGAAAAGCCCCTGCTCATCACCATAGACGACGGCTATCAGAACAATCTGGATCTGGCAGCGCCGCTGCTTGAAAAATACGGCTTTTGCGCCAACATCGCCGTGATCGGCGTCTCCATCGGTCACACGACCTACAAGGACACCGATATCCCGATCACGCCGCACTTCTCGCTCGAGGATGCGCGTCCGTGGATCGAGCGCGGCGTCCTGACGGTCACGACCCACTCCTATGACATGCACCAGGTCACCGCCGTCGACGGAGCCGGCTGCCGCCGCGGCGTGCTGCAAATGCGCGGCGAAGCCGAGCCCGACTACATCGCCGCGCTGACGCAGGATTACACGCGCGCGCAAGAACAGCTTGCCGGGCTGCCGGGCACGCCGCTGCCCGTGTTCACCTATCCCAACGGCGCGTATTCCGAGCTGTCGGAGCGCGTGCTGCAGGCGCTGGGCGTTCAGGTCACGGTCACGACCGAGGGCGGCGCGAACCGTCTGGTCAAGGGCGAGCCGGAAACGCTCCGGCTGCTGCACCGGATCCATGTATGGCGCGGCACGAAGCCGGACATGCTCCTCAGCCGCATCGACGCCGCCCTGCAGGCGCTGCGCTGACACCGCGCCCCACGCTTCCCGCCCGGGCGGATCGAAGCGCGGCGGCGTGCATGGGCGGCGGCCGTCTGCCATGAGCCGCTAACGAAA
>ERZ773178.1561-NODE-1561-length-23806-cov-7.803166_pt1 | contig 23806 bp, 19 predicted proteins | sample MGYA00580533_ERZ773178 | MGnify/ENA primary metagenome ERZ773178 (study PRJEB29015, sample SAMEA2737859) | human gut metagenome | biome: human gut; feature: human-associated habitat; material: faeces | place: China | collected 2012 ...
GCCATCCATGGCTCAGTGGCGGCTTGTTTGAACATCGTGTTCAAACATTGCTGAATACTGACAGAACATCAAGTACTTCTAAGTTCCAAACATATTATTATTTTGAGATGCGGTCGTGAACACATACATAGATTCTGCACATTTTTATATTTCGCTGTTTATAGTGAATCTACGAATCATTTACTATTCCGATTCCATCGCAAGCTCAGTCTGTCGTGTGAGTTCTGCATCACTGATAATTGTAATTCGTCCCTCGTCGTACTGCTCCTGTACCCAGTCGTACACACGACGCACCAGGGGCGATTTCTTATCAACCGGTTCAAGCCCCTTCTTCTTGCGGTACTGGTTGATCCAGTAGCCGACACCTGCGATGCCGGATGTGCTGTTGACTGAAACCTTTGGCGGGCGGTCAAGCAGTGTGTCAGTGTCGAAGATATTGTAAATCTCATGATTTTTGAGCATGCCATCGGCATGGATGCCGGCTCTTGTCAGGTTGAAGTTCTCGCCGACAAATGGTGTCATCGGCGGAATCTCATAGCCGGTTTCTTTGCTGATATATTCCGCAATCTCTGTGATCACTTTCGTATTCATCCCATTTAAGTGTCCGCGCAGGGATGCATATTCAAATACCATCGCTTCAAGCGGTACATTTCCGGTACGTTCCCCGATGCCAAGCAGCGAACAGTTGACGGCACTTGCACCATACATCCAGGCGGTTGTTGCATTTACGACGCCCTTATAGAAATCGTTGTGTCCATGCCACTCCAGCATCTCGGATGGCACACCGGAATAATGCTGCAAGCCATAGATGATACCGGACACGCTTCGCGGTAAGGATGCGCCCGGATATGGCACGCCGAATCCCATCGTGTCACAGGCACGGATTTTGATTGGTACACCGCTTTGCTCGGACATTTCCATCAGACGGTTTGCAAATGGAACGACAAATCCATAGAAATCCGCGCGCGTGATATCCTCGAAATGACACCTTGGGCGAAGTCCTGCTTCGATACAGTCTGACACGATCCCAAGGTATTTGTCTAATGCCTGCTTTCTTGTCAGTCCCATCTTGTGGAAGATATGGTAATCCGAACAGCTCACAAGCACGCCCGTCTCCTTGACTCCAATGGATTTTACCATCTCGAAATCTTTCTTGTTCGCACGAATCCATGTCGTGATCTCCGGGAACTCATAGCCTAACTCCATACATTTCTCAAGTGCCTTGCGGTCCTTCTCCGAATACACAAAGAACTCGGTCTGACGGATCATGCCGTTCGGACCGCCAAGCTCATGCAAGAGCTTATAGATATGCACCATCTGCTCCATTGTGTACGGAGCACGCGACTGCTGTCCATCGCGAAATGTCGTATCCGTGATGAAGATATCCTCCGGCATTTTCTCCGGCACCCGGCGATAGTTAAATGCGATCTTCGGTGTCTCCGTATACGGGAACATCTCGCGGAAAAGCTCCGGCGATTCCACGTCCTGCAGCTGATAGCTGTATGGATCCAGTTCCAATTTGTTCGTCTTGTTGCTTAGTCTGATTTCCTGCATATGCCGTCCTCCATCCTTCGAATGTTTCATCCAATTTTGTTGCACTCATTATAAGCACATGCTATATTATATGTAAAATAGATAATTTTGATAGTAATAATCGAATTTTCGAATAATAGGAGATTTTTATGGATATCGAAGCATTGAATACATTTCTGACACTTGCCAATACGAAGAACTACACACGCACCGCCGCGCAGCTTTTTGTCGCTCAGTCTACCGTGACAAACCGCATTCACGAGTTGGAAAAAGAGCTGAATATCGCTCTCTTCACGCGCAACAACCGCAGCGTGGAGCTGACCGTGGAAGGCGAGCAGTTCAAGGACTATGCCGAGAAGGTCATCACACTGACAAATGCATCGCTCTCCGAGATCAGTTCCTTACACAAATATGAAAACCACCTGCGCATCGGCTGTTCCGATTCGATCTACGAAGGACATCTGGCGCCAATCATCTTAGAGCATCGAAGACAATTTCCGAATGACGCATTAAAAATCACGATTGGTCTTTCCAATCTGCTGATGGAGCAGCTGCAAAGCGATATCTTCGATGTGATCTTCACCTATCTTCCTATGAAAAAATCATCCTATCACTGCGAGGTCTACAAACAGGATAAGATGATTTTAGTGACTGATTATTATAATACGATGTATGCGCGCGGCATCACGAAACAGGCGTTGATTGCCGAGAATTATCTGATGTGCAACTTCGCCCTGCAGGATGTCGGGCAGTTCATCCGAAACTTATTTCCGCGCTACCATCAGTTTTCACTGGAAATCGATGACTGTTCCAAGATCATTCCTTTTTTGCTCGGTTCGGAAAGCTATACATTCCTGCCCGCAGATACGGCACGTCCATTCTTAGAAGCGGGCAAGCTCCGTGTCATTCCCCTGCTGGACTTGGAAACACCGGTTATCAACAGCTACATAATCTGCAAGAACAGCAAGCGGGAACTGTGCCAGTCGATTTTTATGTAATTTCATGTCACCACGCGGCAGCGTGCCTCATTTATTGGAGAGTTTTCCCCTTTCCGCTACTTTCTCCCCAACCTGCTTGCTTCTCAAAAGCTTCCGGTTGGGGAGTTTTTCCCTTTCCACCACTTTCTACCCATCCTGCTTGCTTCCAAAAAGCTTCCGGTTGGGGAGTTTTTCCCTTTCCACCACTTTCTACCCAATCTTCCCTGCATATGCATTCTTCCATTGGGGAGTTTTGCGCCATTTCACATTTTCTCCCCAACCCACATTGATTGATTGCATGCTTTTATGGTAGAATAGATAAACTACAAACTAAATTAGACAGGTATGGTACATTTATGAAAAAAGAACAAACTCGAACATCGTTCAAAAGCCGCTGGGGATTTATTCTTGCATCGGTCGGTTCCGCAGTCGGCATGGCAAATGTCTGGGGATTTCCAAATAAAATGGGAAGCAATGGCGGTGGTGCCTTTCTTCTCATCTATTTACTTTTTATATTTTTGTTCAGCTACGTCGGGCTTCCGGCGGAGTTCGCGATCGGACGCTGGTCGCGTACCGGAACGCTTGGTTCCTACGAAAATGCATGGCGTTCGCGAAACGAAAAACTCGCCCCTGCCGGGCGCGCACTAGGCTGGCTGCCACTTGCAGGTTCCCTGTGCATCGCAATCGGCTATTCAATCATCGTTGCCTATGTATTAAAAGCATTTGTTGACTCTGCTTCCGGGCTATTGATGCAGGTCAACACTTCCGAATGGTTCGAATCGTTCTCCATGACGGATTTCTCGGTTGTACCATTCCATATTATTGTCATCATTGGCACTTTGCTTACACTGTTGCTCGGTGCCAGCAGTATCGAGAAGAGCAACAAGATCATGATGCCGCTCTTTTTCCTGATCTTCATCGTACTTGCAGTACGCGTAGCCCTGCTGCCAGGTTCAGCAAGCGGGTATGAATTCATGTTTATCCCAAGATGGGAAGCTTTGAAAGATCCGACTGTCTGGATCACTGCCATGGGGCAGGCGTTCTTCTCCCTGTCCGTAACCGGAAGTGGAATGATCGCATATGGATCCTACTTAGACCGGAAAGAAGACGTCATCGCAGTGTCGAGACATACCGCAATCTTCGATACAATTGCAGCTTTGGTTGCCGCGCTTGTGATCATCCCGGCATGCTTCTCCTACAATGTCAGTGTGGACGCAGGGCCAAGCCTGCTCTTTATCACATTGCCATCAATCCTGCAGGATATTCCGTTTGGACAGATCTTTGCGATCATCCTGTATGCAGCAATGATCTTCGCCGGTGTAAGTTCCCTGCAGAACATGTTCGAAGCCGTTGCTGAATCCCTTCTGCACCGCTTCCCGAAGCTGCGTCGTACCGTCGCACTCGGCATTATCTGCGTGATCTGCCTTGGTGCCGGAATCGGCATGGAAGCCATCACACGCTGGGGTACATGGATGGATCTCGTCTCCATCTACATCATCCCAATCGGTGCAACGCTTGGTGCAATCTCCTGGTTCTGGATTATGAAGAAAAAAGATTTATTTGCAGCGATCAATGAAGGCGGCAGGAAACCACGCGGGAAGCTGTGGTATTTCCTTGGGCGGTACCTGTATGTGCCAATCGCAATTATTCTATGTGTAATTGCACTTGCAATGAAAGTCGCGTTTTAGGTGAATCTGGTAGGCACAATTTCTGCATAAACCCTTATTGCATAAAAAACGGATGATTGAACAATGTCAACCATCCGTTTTCTGTTTCCACCAGCTTACGCCATGCCATTTGCGGTTTTATATTTGTAGATCATCTCCGCATGGTTCTGCTCTTCGATCTGGATATCTGCCAGTAGCTTCCGAAGCGCGGTATTCGCAAATGCAAACACATCGGTATTATATTCACCGGACACCAGCTTCTCTGTTCCGATACAATCCGTTGCCAGAAATGCATCATGCTTTTTATCCTCAGAATTATCCAATGTACCATACGTTACCTTCGGCTCATAGTCTTTTCCCTGCGTATCGTTACAATCGCATGCCGGAACAGAACCATCTAACACTTGCTGTAATGTATCGTAATGCTTCTGCTCTTCCTTCTGAATTGTCTCAAACAGGCTTTTCAACTCCGGATCTTTCGCCTGCGCTGCGTATTTTCCATACTTTTCCACACAACTCTGCTCCTGCGTCTGCAAATCCTGAATCAGGGTACGTTCTTTCTCTTTTAATTCCATTGCTTTGACTCCTTTGATTTTGTCATATTTTTATCGCAATGGTATTATTGACAGATATGTTCTGTTTTATGCTTTTCTCTACATCATACTATAAAACAAGCTGAAATCCATAACAATTTTTAGCAAATCCATAATGTTCATAAAAGCCATGTGCCTCCACACGTGGCAGCCCGGAATCCAATATCAATGCTTTACAATCTTTCTCTTTTGATTTTTCTTTTACATAATCCAACAAAAACTTTCCATACCCTTTTCCACGATCTTCTTTGTTCGTGATCAGACTTGCCACATAACAGGTACACCCCGTCATCCAAAAAGTTTCAAAATAGCTTCCATGACACAATCCATGATAATTTCCTGCGTCATCTAATGCAAAAAACACAAAACTATTTGCATCTGCAAGCACTTTCTCATAGACCTTTTTCGTTTCTTCATAGTCATATGTGTTAAATGTCCAAAGCTTCTCAAAATAAGAAAATGCAATATCATAATCTTCCATTGTTGCAGCTTTTATCCGCATAAGCAATCACACTCCTCTTTCACTGATATTTTCCCTAACTTACATCATCTTCCAAGGATATGCAACAGACATTCTACAGAATCTTTCAAATAAAAATATAAAGGCACTTTCGTTTTTATATTTAACCAAAAGCGCCTTTATTCGTTCTATTGTAATTAGAAATTGCCGCCGTTCCAGCCCCAGTTTGCAACCGCCTGATACTTCACATACACATGATCCGGTGCAATTCCGAGCACATCTTCAAATATCCGGCATATCTCGCCAGTCAGCTTAGAAAATGCGGACGGATTCTCGCTTCCGTATACACTTACCTCCACCATCGCCATCGGCTGATCATTGGAACCCCGGAAATACAACTTATACTCCGGCTCAAAGCCAACCATAAGCCAGCTCTCCGACTTCCCCGGAATCACTGTAATCGCCTGTCCCAGTCTTGACTTGATTTCCTGCTCCTGATCCTCACTCAGTGCTACACTGATTTTTGAATTGATAAATGGCATTTGTTTGTCCTCCTCTTATTCGTCCTCATCCGGTATTCCCGTATGAAGAAATTCATTCCACTTCGTATTGATCTCTTCCAGTTCCTTCTTCTCCATGATTCGGTTCCGGTCATCCAGAATCGCCAGCATCTCATCCGCCACGTCCTCCAGTCTTGGATTCGAATACCGATACAGATATCCCATCATCCGTGTCGCCGTAAAGTCCGTATTCAGATTCTTCGTCACAATGTCTGCAAATTCCTCTGGATATCCAAGGCGAAGCATGATGTTATAAAGTTGTATGCTTTGTGGAGATTTTGGTTTCATTGTATGTTATAGTCCTTTCCGTACTTTGTCAATTAGTTTGTTGCTATATTAACTTTTCCTTCCACTCCGCTTCCTTAAATCCAACCAGCACCTTATCTTCATCCACAACCAATGGTCGTTTCACCAGCATGCCATTCGTGGCAAGCAGCTTGATCTGTTCTTCCTCACTCATCTCCGGAAGCTTATCCTTCAACTTCATTTCCTTATAAAGCATACCACTCGTATTGAAAAACTTCTTAAGCGGTAATCCACTTCTCTCGTACCACGTTCTTAACTCATTCTCCGAAGGATTTGCCTCGACGATATGACGCTCAGTATATTCAATCTTATTTTCATCCAACCACTTCTTCGCCTTCTGACAAGTGGAACATTTGGGGTAACATATAAACTCCATTGTGCATCTCCTTTTCTATGTACATATCCATAACTTCACAGCACCTAACATCTTTTCATGCTTCATTCTATCAACTTAATCCTACCTCACAAACCTCAGCTTGCCCTTGCTCTCCCAGGTAATCTCCCGCACTTTATACGGTGTCTCACCATCCATATGGATCCACTGCGGTGTCTCTGTCACCAGCCGCATCTTCTTACAGCGGTGATTCGTGATATCCTTGAACAGCAGATGCTTCTTGAAATACACCAGTACAACCGCCAGAAGAAGCTTTAACCGCGACATGCCTTTGACCAGACAGACATCCAGCCTGCCGTCCGTCGGATCCGCATTCGGGCAAAATGGAATCCCGCCGCCTTCATACATATGATTCATCCCGACGACGAAGAACAACTCCGGGAGCTTCATCACCGGCGCATCGTCCAGGTATAATTTTGCCCGCACCGTTTTCTTCGCAAATATCTGTTTTACACCAATCATCACATACACTAATTTGCCAAGATGGATCTTATTTAATACCGCCTTCAAACGGCTCCGGCTGACCTCCTCGCAGATATTGGCATCGTAACCGACGCCCGAGCTGATCAGGAATCGTTTTTTCCGGACCGCGCTATCCCGACACGCATCCTTGTCATCCCCGTCGACTCCACGCTGTCTACTATCCATGCGTGCATCTCCGGTTCCATCCACCCGCACTGTCACTTCGCCGTAATCAAGCGCAATCTCCTCCGGCTGCTCAAGCAAATGCATAATCGCCCGCTCCACATTCTTTTCGAGATGCATATTTCTGGCGAAATCATTTCCCGAACCGGTCTGAATGCAGGAGACCTTCGTATGGTCGAAATCCTGAATCCCGTTTAAGACTTCATTTAACGTTCCATCGCCACCGACCACAAGTATGTTCGCCTCATTGCCATCCGCAGTCAGTCCCCGCACAACCTGCGTCGCTTCCCCTGCGTTTTGCAGCATATGTACTTCATATGTCACATTTCTACGATTCAGAATCGTCTTTATCTCCTTCCACGCTTCCATCCCCTTTCCGGAAGAGGAAGTTGGGTTTACTATTATCTGATACATACCCTTATCCCTTTATAACTCATCACTTGTAACACATAGCCAGATGCATCCGCATCCCGCTATCTTTCGATAGCGGGCGCATACGCATGCACCTTGTACGAGAGCTTCGTACGTCCGCCGCGGTAGCTGTTTTCTACCACCAGCGTGTACCGGGCGCCCTCGAAGATGACGTAATTCCGGTCACCATTCTTGGTGAAGGACACCGTCACCCGCTCCTTCCAGAGCTCCGCCGGAAGCTGTTTCATCAGCACATCCTCCGCGTAGTCGATTGCGAGATCCTCGAAATCGTACTGCCGCTCCCGCTTGTTCTCCACATAGTAGAGATACAGCTTCCGGACATAGCACTCAGAGACTGCCTCCGCCTGCGCGAAGTAGCTTCCGAGCATCATGTAGACCGCATAGTCAAATGCGTTCTGGTTTCTTGTGAACTTGTCAATTGTTGTTTTTGTATTCATCATACATACCTCCTTGGAAAAAAACAATAAAATTTTGCATAAAAATAGGCAGACTTGTAGTGCTGTCTATTCCACGTACTAATCTGCCTTTATCATTCTATTCATTTATCCAAGGAAACACGTTGATTTCCCAAACTGTTGCAAGTATACCACACGATTTTTCGTGACGCAAGCACTTTCTTTCATTTTTCTATTAAACGCATCGTTTAATTTATTCTGCGCATGTGCACAAAACCATTTGCCTGCAAGATAGAGAAGAACACCACCACCCGGGACAGCATATCCCCCTGCGCTTCCGGGAACTGCTGTTCCAGCCCATCCGAGATCTCACCCACTGTTTTCTCCCCGTCAATCTGTTTCCAGACGGCGGTTCCATATACATCGAGCGTGATATAGCTAACTCTCGGCTTATGAAACACGCGTTGCGTAAATGCATACAGGATTCCCTTGTGTTCGACCGCAAGAACCGCCTTTCCAGCCTCTTCCTTCCACGGGCAAAGCGATGACCGGACCGGAATCTGATCCAGATAATTTTGCTTTCGACCTGCACGCATCATCGTTTCCTCCTGTCTCCGGATGTCTGCAAGAGCATAAGACACACAAGCAGCGCAAATGCGATCACGCCCCCGGTCTTCCCAGCTGCAATCCCCCTCGCGGACAGATCGATCCGATCCGCAATTCCAGCGACCGCGAGCACTGCCAGCAGGATTCCGATCAGTCCCTCCCCGGCAATCATGCCGGAAGAAAACAGAATGCCATCATCCACGGAGGATTTTCTTCTTTTCTCGTGCCAGAGCCGGATCAGGCCCCCCACCATGATCGGTGTGGACAGATAAATCGGAAGATATAATCCAATGGCAAAAGGCAGTACCGGTATTCCAAGAATCTCCACCATCCCTGCGATGAATACACCGACAAAGATCAGCGTCCACGGAAGATTTCCGCCCATGACACCTTCCACGACCATCTTCATCAAGGTTGCCTGTGGTGCCGGTAATTCCGGCGAACCAAATTTCCACGCGGCATGAAGGAGATACAATACACCGCCGATTGCAAGTCCGGAGACAACCGCACCGATCAATTCGCCCACCTGCTGCCGCACCGGTGTCTCCCCTACGATATAGCCGGTCTTCAGATCCTGCGATGTTGTCCCCCGCCATCGCCGCGATGATTCAGATGACCGTTCCAATCGCAATCGCAGTTGTCATACCCGCGATGCCTGTATTTCCTGTTGACTTCAACACGATGGACGCAAGCAGAAGCGTCGCAATCGCCATGCCGGATACCGGGTTGTTCAAGGAACCGACGAGTCCCACCATACGCGCACTCACGGTCGCAAAGAAGAATCCGAACAAGACGATCAGACACGCTGAAAGTAGGGTGACCGGAATCGACGGAAGCAGCCAGAGTACAAGCATGACCGCAAGGATTCCGAACAACACGCATTTCATCGGAAGCTCCTGTTCCGTGCGCTTTGTTCCTCCGGTTTTCCCGTAACCGCGGACGGCGCTGCGGAAGGTCGACAGAATCAATGGAAATGCTTTGATCAGACTAAGGATACCTCCTGCTGCCACGGCACCCGCACCGATATAGCGCACATAGCTGCCCCAGAGGATTCCCGGTGACAATGTGCGAATCGCCTGTGTCGCCGGGAATAACACCGTGTCCCCTCCGACTAATACGAACACCGGCATGATAACGAACCACCCGAGCACGGCACCGCCAAGCAGATATGAGGATACCCGCGCGCCGCATATATAGCCGACACCCACAAGTGCAGGAAGCACGTCCGCTCCGATTGCAGATCCTTTATACGCCGGAATCTCCCAGCTGACCTCGCTTGGGAAAATCCTGCATCCGTCCGCGAGGAATTTGTACAAAGCAGCAATTCCAAGTCCGCGGAATACTTTCTTCGATTTGTCACCCTCCGTTTCTCCGGCACGCAGAACCTCAGAACACGCTGTTCCCTCCGGAAATGGAAGCACACCATGTTCCTCCACGATCAACGCCCGGCGCAACGGAACCATAAAAAGAACTCCCAGCACGCCTCCACTGATTGCAAGTATCGCAATCGTGGCAAAGGACGGAACAGCAATTGCGCTGCTCTCCTCTGCCCACATGAAGAGTGCCGGAAGTGTAAATATTCCTCCCGCCGCAAGCGATTCCCCTGCAGAACCGATTGTCTGCACCATGTTGTTTTCCAGGATGGACTTGCGTTTCAGGAGAATACGCAGAACGCCCATCGAGATCACAGCCGCCGGAATCGACGCGGAGACCGTCATTCCAACGCGCAGGCCCAGGTACGCATTTGCTCCACCGAACACAACGGCGAGCAGGATTCCCAGCACCACCGAGGTCACTGTGAATTCCGGTACTACCTTATCGCTTGGAATATATGGTCGAAATGTCTCTTTTTCACTTGTCTGTTTCATGGCAAACTCCTCATCATTTTATGAGAGGTAGTTTGCACCATTTAATATGTTTTATTCGCGCCAAATAACGCCTATCTTATCTGCCTATATAGGCACTATTGTTTATAGTCACAACATTCTGATAATTATTTGCAGGTGCTGACTCGCCTTTCTTCACAAGTACGATCTGAATTGCTTCCAGACGTTTGCCCATTCCCGATGTACCTGCCGGAGCTCCGTTTGACGCCCAATTAAGCCAACCATAGCTTTGCGCATGCACCCTGTAATAAATATCATAGTGCTGTGCCATCTCACCAGTCAGCTCAATTTTAATTGCTTCAAGACGCTTTGCCTGTCCGCTTGTTCCTGCCATCGCGCCATTTTCCTTCCAGCCCTGTGACCATCCGTAAGTCTGGATATGTGTGGAATAACGAATTCCTCCTGCATAATCACAGTTTGTAAGCTTAATGTTAATGCCTTCGAGACGTTTTGCTTTTCCGCTTGTTCCACTTACCCGACCATTCAGCATCCAATTCTGCCATCCAAAGGTCTGAACATGCGTCTTATACATAACATTCGGCGTTGTTTCACTACCAGGAATATTGATTGCCACTGCCTGTCCAACAAACGCACTTGTATTTTTTGCATATGAAGAAGCATCTACACCAGCATATTTAAGTCCCGGTGCCTGTTCTCCCTTCTTCACAACCACAATCTGAATACCTTCCAGTCGCTTTGCCTGTCCGCTTGTTCCTGCCGGTGCTCCGTTTGACGCCCATGCAAGCCATCCATAGCTCTGTGCATGCACCCGATAATACACATCATACTTAGAAGCATCTGCACCTGTCAGACGGATCTTAATTGCTTCGAGTCTCTTTGCCTCTCCGCTTGTTCCATTCAGTTCTCCATTTGCAGACCATGGAAGCCATCCATAGCTCTGACAATGGGTACTGTACTGAATCCCAAGATTCTTGTTTCCTTCTACTTTAACCCAGATATTTTCAAGCCGTTTCGCCATACCTGAGGTTCCTGCCATCTCGCCATTCTTCTTCACGCCCTGCGCGTCTCCAATTGTCTGAATGTGCGTATGATAAGAAGCTGTTACATCCGGTGTTGGTTCCGGTGTTGGAGTTGGTTCCGGTTTCGGATCCTGCTTTGCCGGTTCAACCGGAATCTTCACAGTCACTTTACACGTCTTCTTCAAATCCGCATTTGCTTTTGAAGTAACTGTGATGATTGCCTCGCCATTTGCAACTGCTGTCACCTTACCGGTTTCATCTACAGTTGCCACATTTGTATTGCCTGATGCCCATGTAACGCCCTTTTCCATTGCGTTTTCCGGAAGCACAGCTGCTTGTAACTGCAGGGTTTCTCCCGCCTTCGTAAGTGTTGCCTCTGTCTTGTCAAGCGTCACGGATGTCGCGTTAACAGTGTCGTAATAACCAATACAAACGGTAGAGAATGTGCGCTTCGTAATTTTAAGCTTAGTATCATAGACGATAGATAACGGCTTAATAGTTGCAACGCCGTTAATCATATCAACCATAAAATAATGTCTGGTTACAGCTTTCGTGTCCTTGAGAAGATCACGCTCCGGAAGTTCAACATATGCACTGATTGGAGTTTCAACATCCGTCAGGCGTTCAACCTTCGTTACTTTATCTGTTGCATCTGCCATCGTCAAAAATACAGACATGTCCAAAGTCATAATCTCTGTGACTGCCGATGTCGGAAGCTTAGCAATCTCTGCAGCAATTTTCCCTTTATCATCTGTCGGAATCATGCTATCATCAAGTTTTGTTACATATAAGGAAAGCTTTGCATTTTCCCCTTTTCGTACATCAGAAATATCTCCTGTTTTCTTGATTACTTCGCAAACTGTATCAAAATTAAATGTATTATTATCAATAGTGATATCTGCGTCGTTCTGTGGAGGAAGCTCTGTATCAAGCAGCAAATGACCTCCTACTTCCCCATCTTCACCATAATATGTACTTATTCCTGCAGGTATTCCCCATACAATATTTGCAGCCACCTCAACTGCAACACTATCCTTAATATTCGGATCATCTGCCATGGTCGCTGTAATCATAGCTACGCCATTTGCAACCGGCGTAACATTACCATCTGCATCAACCTTTGCAACACGTTCATCCGATGAAGACCATTTGATTTCTGCAGAGCCAGGTATAACAGCTGCTTTAAATGGTTCTCTAGATGTCAAATCTGTAATCTTCTGTTCATGCTGTGTAATCTTGATCTGATTCTCTTGTCCCCCAAAATCAAAATACAAAGATACCAGTTCTGCATTTGCAATATTTGTCGTATTAATTATTAATATATAAGAATTATCAGCTTTTGAAGATGATAATGCAGACCCTGGCGGTAATTTTCCGTTTGCAAGCACATACTCTGTTTCTCCAACGTTAATTTTCTTCGGCTTAAAAGGCAGTTTGAACGAAACCTCTTCTGTAGCCTTATCAAATCTTACTCTGGTAAGCCCATAAGCCGTACGTTCCTTTTTGTTCTCGTCTGAAACCGCTGGTGTTACCTCCACCTCTATATTATCCGAAGTAGAATACTGAATCATAAATTGCGAATACTCCGGATTGAATGTGTTAAACTGCTTTTCTTCCTCCGTCCAGAAGACCTGAATTGCCAGACCTTCTTTGCTTGTCGGCGTATAAGTCCATGTTGTCTTACCCTCCGAATCTGTTCCAAATATACCAGCATTCTTATCTTCATTCACCCGTACCGAAATCTCAGGTGTTTCACCAGAAATATCTGCTTCTGCTGGCGGCACCAAGGTTAATACAATAGTTTTAAAACCGTTCTCTTTATTAAAAGGATATTGCTTATGTCCTCCAGTTTCATCTCTCAGAGGACAAACAACGCCATCCACCGTACACGAAACATTTGCTTTCCCATCGTATGTATCATAATCGACATCAAACATATTATTGCCCGGCCATTGTTCTACCTCAAACATAAAATCAAGCCATTTTATCTTCTCATTATTATCCTTCGCGTTTAGCTTATCTATGTCAAACGTTACAGTATAACAATTGCTATCGCTATCATATGTACACTTCACTTCACTATCGCTAGATAGCTCATCAACCGGGTGTTTATCCCCCAGATAAAAAATGTTGGTCAACTTCTCATTACTATTTTCCGGGGTTAACAGGAAGGATACCGCTTTCACGGAATCAGCGAATTTCAATCTGGTTATTCCATACGCCTCACGATCTTTTCCAGCATAAGCGGTTGGAACCACGGTAACTTCTACACGATCCGGATTGTGATATTCAAGAATATATCCATTTTCATCTGGTGCAAAATCATCAAATTCTTTTTCTTCGTGCGTCCAAAATACCCGAATCCACAGCCCGTCATCGCTTGTTGCTTCTTCCGCACTTGGCTTATAAGTCCAAGTTGTTGTACCCTCATTTGTCGCCAGGTTGCCATCCGTTCTACCGTTTACGAAAACTGAAATTTCTTCAGTTTCACCAAAAGTATTCGTAGGTGGTGTAAGCGTTAATTTAATCGTCTGTATCTCGTCAGCAACCACGAATGACGGTTCAATATGACTATCGTCCTCGTTCCTTAAGTCACAAGATGTTTCGTTATTGTTCCCGTCAACAAGTACACAAGTAACTGCTGCTTCAGAATCCGGACTATAGTCTACATCAAATCTACCTACTCTGCTTTCGCCATCGTTACCTTCTCCATCCGACGTCGAGCCCTCTGATGTTCCCCCGTCTCCTTCTTCCGCTCTTGATACCAGATTATTCCCCGGCATCATAGTAAACATCATCGCAAACGCGATGATACACGCAAAAATGCGTTTCCATGTGTTTTTCTTCATCTGCATGCCCTCCTTCTCCATTTCTTGCTATACATATGCCTTCTCAGGTACGAATACCATTTACATTTTACCAATTTCTCTCAATTCCAGTCAAGTGAACATATGTCTCAAGATTAAAAAAACGGCTTTTTCAAGCCGTTTCCAATACATTTTTGTTCATTTTGTATACCGCAAAACCATATTGACGGTTTTGTGAAATCGTATCGGCTTCTCTTAAACGCCTGTACGATTCGCGCCAAATAACGCCATCACACCATTTATCACAAGCAGCACGCCGGTTACGATAAATACCCACGCAATCGTTCCGCTCTGGTTGAAAAGCAGACATGCACCCGCAGCCACCATCAGTCCCGGTTTAAAATACTCCTGAAACCGTTCTCCCACAGTCAGATTTACAGGCATCGTTTTCTTGATTGACGATATCTGTAACAGTCCCATCAGAATGATTCCTGCTGCCAGAATATAGAATGCAAGACTTGCAAATACCCAGCCAAATACCAAAATACAGATTCCGGCAACTGACTTCACAATTCCATAATTTACGAGTCCTGCCACAAAATCCATAATGGCTCCAACAATTACAAATACTGCCAGAAGCGTAATGGCTGCGGTAATAATTTTTCCTTTCATAACAATCAGCAAAATTCCAAGCAATATGGATCCCAAAGCTGACGCTACGTTTTCTTTCTGGTTCATATGTTGTTCCTCCTTATCAATTATCTCCTATAATAACTCATCCAACAGATTACTTCATATCTGCCTCAAATGCAACGGACAATTATGAATCTCTGTATGATATAAGCCATTCAACCAGATCTTCATACCCGATTGCCCGGCTGTAATAAGCGCCCTGGAATACATCACACCCCAATGCTTTCAGCTTCTCTAACTGTTCTTTTGACTCCACCCATTCTGCAATCGTTGTAAAATGAATCGACTCCCCAAGCTTGGTGATCGAACCGATGATTTCCGCATTGGTTTCGTTTTCAAGCACATTCCGCGTCAAAGATCCATCCAGTTTCACGACTGCAAAAAATCCCGTCTGCAAGTAGAGCAGGGAGGTATGCCCCATCCCAAAATCATCAATCAAAAACCGGTGTCCGTGTGCTTTCAATTCTTCTATTTTATGTACCACATCCTCTGTCGAAGATATCGCGTCCTGCTCAGTGATTTCAAGACACAACTGGCTACAGGAAATTCCATGTGTCTTCACGCTGTTTTCCACCGCTTCCACCAATCCATCCCACTGCAGTGACGCATTGGTCAGATTGACAGAGATATCAAAGCTTTCGTCTACATAATCAGTCAGTCTGGCTCTCGCCGCTGCCGCTTCATCTAAGATTGCTGCATCAAGCGCATGCATAATTCCAAGTTCTTTTGCAAGCTGAATGATAAGTGGTGGATAAATATTTCCAAACACGGGATGATTCCACCGAATCAGAGCCTCCGCACCAGAACAATGCCCATTCTTGTCCACCTGTGGCTGATACATCAGAAACAGACTGTGATTTTCAATTGCCTCCTTCAATTCGCCGGCCAGCAGCCGTGCCGTATTTCCACATACATCTTCCCGTTTTGTAAATGCGAACAGAACTCCACTTTCTTCCTGCTTTTTGTATTCTTCTACCAATTGGTTCACATTCTGTATCATCTGCTGCCGGCGCTGCATTTCAAACATCCGGATAAACGGACGATATACAAACACGCCGGTCACAATGCATATAAGCTGAAGCACTACTCCTTTCCACGAACCAGTTGCCTGATATCCACTCAGAAGAACTGGCGTTGTCCACTCCACCGATGCTACCACATGTGGAACAATGTCAAAATACATTGCCGCATATGTAATCAGGAAATTCAGTATCGGAACTACCAAAAATGGTACAATAAAGATCGGATTCAAAATGACCGGAACTCCAAACAACGCAATCTCACTGATATTAAACAAAACTGCCGGTGCCGCCATACCCGCAACATTCCGCAGACTCTTCGTCTTCGCAAACAGCAAAACCGCGATTACAAGGCAGATCATCACGCCGGTTCCCCCCATGATTACGAACACATCCTGAAAAGACTTGCTGAATATACCAACAGATACATCTGAGAAATTCTGTTTGATCACAACATCCAATACATTGTTTCCATGCACCCCAAAAAACCAAAGTACATGTGTCTCCACAATGATTAAGATTCCAGACCAGAAATTATTATCAATCGAACCAAACAGACGATTTACTCCAAGCTCAAACAATTCCTGTACTCCATTTACCCCGCTCGTCACATATAGTACCTGATGAAACAAGTTAAACACGAATAATATCCCCAAAGTACAGCCAATTCCATTGATTGCATGCATATAACCACTGTCAGTATCTATTTCCTTGTTTCTCACTGACATAAAATTTATATCCTTTAATTTGAAATACAAAAATCCTGCACCAAGGGATACAAACAGTGCAGTGAATGTATTCATATTGCTAAATGCCTTTATCGAAAAACTCCCATATTGGATTCCTGCACATCCGGCAAAACTGGCAAGCGTAACAACCGCCAGTACAATCGTATCCCCCGTCTCCACAAATCCACTTTTCTTTCTGGATTTGATCAGCGCATAGCTGACACTCGTCGTCACTGCAAGCAAAACCGCAAAAATATCATTTACACCATGATATATAAATTGCAGCATATCCATAACATGACCTGACCAGATATGTGCAATAAAATCCTGATAGCCTGCTATCGGCAGACTCATGATCATCAATGCGCCATAGCCAACAACAAGCAGGGGAATAAGCATAATCATCCCCTGGCGGATCGCACCAAAGGCACAGCTTTTTTCTATCTTATTCGTTGCTTTTAATACTCTGTTTTCCATTTTTTTCATTCGTATATTTCCTCAATTCATAATACTTTATTATAACATGGATACAGCACAAGCTCAACCACATCCGAATTTACATATTTACCAATTCTTTCATATTCACCCCAGAAGAAAATACGTTTTCTGTAATTACATTTATAACAATACTATGCTATAATAAAATTTACGACAGATGTATTTAAGACACCTTAGAAAAACGAATGAAACTGATGAGCAACAGATTGCCACGGATATATATTCCACGAAGGAGAAAAATTATGAATTACGACGAATCTGTTTTTAAGGAAAAGGCGAATCGGAGAGCCAGACGGATCTGGATCATCTTCGCCGCATTGCTTTCTGCAAACTATGGTGCCGATGTGGCGAACCATCTACGTGGCACTACCTATTATATTATCTTTTTAGCGCTCTGCTGGCTGCCAGTCATCACCGGGGAGATTCTGCTTCGTGTGAAGGGCTTCGATACCGACCAATACAAATTCAACCTCGTGATCGGCTATGGCATTTTCTATACATTTGTATTATGCACGACAGAATCACCGATTGCATTCACGTATATCCTGCCCGTGACCAGTCTTCTGGTCCTCTATAAGAGTATCCGATTCATGGTAAGCTGCGGAATCGCAAACTCCCTGATTATCGTCGGAGGTGCTGCCTATCGTATCTCACAGGGATTCAACTCCGCCTCCGATATGAAGAATTATCAGCTCGAGCTCGCCTGTATCATACTCTGCTATATCTGCTATGTCATGTCCATCAAGCACCTGATTGAGTCTGACGGTGCCATGACAGACAGCATCAAGGCAGACCTTCATCGTGTTGTCACGACTGTGGAACAGGTAAAGCAGGCATGTAACACGATCACAAACGGCATTACCGTTGTCCGTGAGCTTGCATCCGAGAATACACATGGTGCCACGATTGTTGTAGACAGCCTGAACCGGCTCAGCGATCATAACTCTGACTTGCAGAGCAGTACAACCTCGTCGAACGAAATGACATCCGACATACACGCACAGGTCAACCATGTGGCAGAGATGATTGAGCAGATGGTCTCACTTACGAGCACTTCGGTGCAGCACGCGAAGGTAAGCTCCGAGGATCTGGCAGATCTTGTAACTACGACGAACACGATGGCTTCGCTCTCCGGGGAGATTGAGCAGACATTGCAGAATTTCAAGTCTGAATTCGCCATGGTGAAGAACGAAACCGGTGTCATTGAGAATATCACATCCCAGACGAATCTTCTTGCATTAAATGCATCGATTGAAGCTGCCCGCGTCGGCGAATCCGGAAAGGGATTTGCAGTCGTAGCCGAGCAGATCCGTACATTAAGCGAGGAAACCAAGTCCTCTTCCAATCAGATTCGGCAGGCTCTCGAGCATCTTGAAGAGACTTCTGAGCGGATGACCGCTTCGATGGAAGAAACCCTGAAGCTGATCCAGCTCACATTGACGAAGGTTACGCAGACCGGTAAGAGTATGACGGAAATTGCTTCCGATACAAACAAGATCGGTGAGAATATTCAGGTCATCGACCACGCCATGAAGGAAGTCGAGGCTTCCAACATCCATCTTGTGGACAATCTGAATCAGGTAACGGATATCGTCGGCGATATGACAACCTGTATCAGCGACTCCAACGAAATCAACAACCGCATGCTCAGCAAATACGATGAATCAGCCAACAACATCAACTCCATTGAGACCGTCATCGAATCCCTTATGTGCGAGCTTGGAATCGGTGGTTTCATGGGAACCGAAGATGTACAGCCCGGCATGAAACTGAGTGTGGCACTGAAGGACGGAAAGAACTATTACGGCGAGGTACTGACATGTGAGAACAATACGTTATCAATCACCCTTGCAAATGCACCGAAGCTTACGGAGGTGTCAGAATGTAAGCTGCAAGTAACTGTCGGCAACGTGCTTTACTGCTGGGATCCGGCTAAGATTGTCCATACCGCGCAAGAAGCGGATTCCCACTTCACGATTCAGATTGAATCCCGTCCGAAGATTAACAACCGCCGGAAATACCCTCGTCTGGATATCTCCAATGCCTGCACGATTACTCTGGCAGATGGCACAACAACCATAGAAGGCAAGCTCGATAACTTAAGTGCAAACGGCTTTGCATTCCTGACACATGACCGGTATTTCGCAACACACAAAGACGTAGATATCCGCGTGAAGATTCATAACTTTGATCTGCCACAGCACGACGAGCTCGAAGGGCACGTGATCCGCTGTTCCAACAATGAGGGACTTTACATCGTTGGCTGCCAGATGCCGGGGGATGATTTCTTTATCCGGGATTATGTGAAGAGTCGGTTGTAATTGGAAAGCCTGCATACATTGCATGAATACGATGAATATTGTTGTATTGTTGCAAAGCAGGATGCTAAACAAGCTGTAAAAAATGGTCATAAAAAACGCATGTCAAATTGATTGACATGCGTTTTTCGTTCGTATTCTGTTAAGTTAAGTCTGCAAAATCCAGATTCAGACTGTAATCACGTTCCGTGGTTGCATGGACGATGCCAATGTGCGAATCCAATGTAGTCTTCCAGATCGCCTTCAACACCGCATTGTAAAGCAATGTATTCCCGAAACTGATCATGGCGTTCAGTGCATCTAACGGCAGACGTTTACTCCGTCTCTCAAAGTGGAATCCTGTACCATGCAGAATAACATTCATTGCCTGATAATACATCTGTCTTGCTTCCGCTTCTAGTATCATCAACCGCTGGACACATCCCGCCTGTTTATCTCTTTCAGCAAAAATTTCCGATATAATACATTTTAATCTTTGTCTAATTTAATTATCACGCTTTTTCTTTCAATATCGCAATTTGATACAATTCAGATTAAGTGTTTTGCAAGTATTTAGCAACCATTATGCCTATAACACAAGAGAGCTGGAGTACTCCAGCTCTCTCAAGTATACATCCGCAAATGCATACCCCCATTAGTATTTATAATATACCGCAAACATTTAAAAAAGCAAGTTTTATAGATAATTTTTCAAAGCATGCAGCAAAGCATGCAGGGTTACAATTGATGTAAGATATCTAAAGTTGCCCTCAGCTTACCTCCTGCGCTACCCTCCTCAGCTCGATTCCGCTTCGCTTCATCTCGCTGTATGTTGTCGCCAAGTACTTCCATTAGTAAATACAGCATCCGGCTGATCAGACGGATGTCTACGCACAAGAAAAGGATGAACCGTTTCATGCAAGCATGACGACTCATCCTTTCTTGTGCGACATCTGCTTCGCAGATGCTGTATTTACTTATGTCGTGTTTGGCTCGTTATCACTCAAACTCTTGGGCGGAGAGATTTATCTGGCTATTTCTTAGTACACATTTGTGTGTTTTATTCTTCACATTCATCTTATTTTGCATTTTTGTGTACCTCGTCTAAAATTTTTAGAGCCAAATTGGAGCCAATATTAGCATTCTATATGTTTTATATATTCTCTAATTCTATGATCATTTATCTCCATTTCTCTTTCTCTATATTCAACAAACAATTTCTTATAAATATTATCTTGTTCATAAATATATAATTTTCGTTCTTCAAGTGTCTTCTTGAACATAGCAAACTCTTTATTTTCATTAAAGTTTTTCCATATCCAAAATGTGAATTCAATTATCTTGTCTTTGTCAAACTCATCACTATCTTTAATTCTATCGCCTATATCTAAAAGATAACCTATAATAATATTTGTTCCTTTCATACAACAATGTATCAAAAGAATTAACAACAATAAAAGTTTTTCTTTATCATATATAGCCTCATTTACCAAATCCAGCAATGCTCTTGGTATGGAATAATAATAAAATGCTCTATTTGTTTCAAAATTATATTTAAAAAATACAGATATATCTATATCATATTTATTTAAAATAATCAAATCAACAATAGAAACATATATTTGTGGAATATCTAGTGCATATTGAAAACCATCTTTCAAAAAATACTGTACAAGTGTTTCATTTTTCTTATTTTTAGACTTTTGAAGATTCTTTTTCACATTTCCTATATACATATTACGTATAACAGAGAACAGTTCCGAAACATGTGCTACTACTTCTTCTTTTAATCGTTCAACAACATTGTGGTTAAATTCATTATCCAAGTAATATAATGCATCTATGATATCTACAAATCTATTATTTGATAAAGTCTCTTCACAAAACATATCGGCTAAAACATTACTATCGTATTTTACACCATTTTCTTCAATTTCTAAATATCTCCTATGCCTAAAGTTATTTGCTATTTCTACATAACGAGGATAAAACAGAATAGTGTTATTATACCTAATGTGATATTTAGGTTGTAACATATTATGTGAATAAAGATCAGCAATAATTATAAATATATCTGTGCGATTGTCCAATCTCGAATTAACATTTTGTGTTTGTAATCTATCGAACAAATAATTAATTATTGCCCTATGCTGTTTAGGCTCATCTTTTTGAATAATCACTTCTATAATCAATCTTGCCAACTCATCATTATTCGAATCGCCAATCCACTGTTGTAATAAATCAATCAATTCATTATTTTCATACTCCTTAGTGAAATATACGGCCAAGAAATATTCATAAAATGTTTTATGTGCAAAATCTAAAACATCCTCATCAATTTCTCTAATTAATTCAGTTCTATCAACCAAATATTCTGAATATTGCCTTACAGCATCGCCCCAGTTTATTTCATCATCAACCTCTATGGCATTAAATACAGATTTTTTTAGCTCATCATAATTGAATTTATACCCAATATTTTCTGTTACATGTGAATACTTATAATATGCTATCTTAGGAACCACCGAATCTATACCTAGAATATTTTTAGCTTTTTCGCTCAGTATATATGCACCTTTTCTATCTTCTCTAACTGTCAAAAATGTTTCTATGCATTTTTTATAAAATTCCACTCTTCTATTCGGCAAATTTTTCTCTATATCAAATATAACCAATGCTAGTATAAGCACAATAGGATTTCTTATTAAATTTTCGCATCTGGCTCTTTTAACTTCATTGGAGAATTTTTCCCAAAAATCCTTAAAATCTTTTTGCGGATAATAAGAACAAAACCAATTTTCACTATATCTTTTAATTTGTTTCTCTTCGAAATCATTTATCTTAATATGCAGAAAACTTTCATCAAAACTATTTCTTAAATATCCCGCTTCTCTTGTGGATATTATAAATCGGTTCAAATAATATATTTCACAAAAACTTGCAATTTCATTTCTAACTTTATCTCTTACAGCCTGCGTTGGTATTTCGTCAAGTGCATCTAAAATAATTAAGCATTTACCTTGATCCAAAAATTCCGCTAATATTTTTTCTATTTCCGAAAAGCTCATTCTAGTTCTTTTTACTTTCTTACTAAATTCAGTTGCAATGCACCAAAGTAAATCTTTCTTATTTTCTCCTATTTCTTTGGCATATTCCTTTAAATCAATTTTAATCTTCACAGAATAAGAATTATACATTTTTTCATAATTGCAAAATAAATAATTTAGTGTAGTAGATTTTCCTAATCCAGCCGCACCAATCAAAACTATTTTATTTCCAATATTAAAAAAATCTTTAAGTTGAATTAATTCTATCTTCTCAAGTCCATTTCTGTATATATCCCGAGATTCTTTTGTTAAATAATATGAAAAAGTGTTTTCCACATAAAATTTATTTATATCTTGTGCTTTTTTATTCTCAGCACCTGATATGCCAGTAAATCGAATAATTCCATACTCCTTTTTACAAACTTCATGATATGCATCAATTTCTTCATTTTTTATTTGCACCTTATTATCTATTAATGATGAAAAATACTTTTTCACATTATTTTCACTTTCATATATTTTTGATACGATATCCCTATGTGATACTGTCATCAACTGAAAAACCACATTTAATTCTGGATAACTTAATATCATTTTATGCAAATATTCCTCATATAATACCTTTATTTTTCCTACAAATTCTCTCACCTCTATATGGTCAACCATCGGACATTCTTGATATATATAATCTTCTATGCCATTTATATATTCTTCATTGCTCAAACCATCTCTAATTGAACAAAAATAATTTTTTACTATCTCTATAAAATTTCTGTTCTGAACAAACTTATAAAAATCATTACAATCTAAAGATGTATCCGCAAATGAACTCATTTTTTCAATAACAATATTATTAATCTTATTATTCAGTTTATCTCTCTTTCTTTTATCAATCCAATTAGTACATATTGCTTCCCCTACCGCCGATGATATTGATAAGATAATATCTTCCCACATTTTAAAATCCTCCTCTGTAAATTTTGATTTTTATTTACTTGCATACCTTTTTTTATATATTATCATAACCTATCCATTTTTTCCATCAATACAATAGTTCGTTCAATATGAAAAGTACATAATTTTTTTATTTTTCAAATTAAAATCTTAACTCTCATACCTAAAAAACTCCCTAGCCATCATCTCCGCCGTAGCCCGGTTATACCCCTTTTTCATATACCCCTGCACAATCGTCCCAAACATTCCCTTAACCATATCATCCTCAATATCACAATATGCCTGCATCTCCCCAGACAAAGCCATTACCACATACTCTATTGGCTTGT
>ERZ773178.1575-NODE-1575-length-23645-cov-4.120051_pt1 | contig 23645 bp, 18 predicted proteins | sample MGYA00580533_ERZ773178 | MGnify/ENA primary metagenome ERZ773178 (study PRJEB29015, sample SAMEA2737859) | human gut metagenome | biome: human gut; feature: human-associated habitat; material: faeces | place: China | collected 2012 ...
CGCTATCTTATAGTTCTCCGGATTAAACCCTAAAGCTGTTTTCATAAAGGCGTGAGTCTACATATTGTGCAATGCTTTTGTGAATGGCTTCGTCTTCTGATGTCAGATAATAATAATTCTTATAGTCTTTAAAAAAATATTTCAAAGTATCTGATATAACCGGGATTACAAGAGTTAATGTACGGTTCTTAATCAGAATATGTATATTGTCAATACATATATGTCTGTCCACGGGTACGCTTACGGGCAGAGAACATTCAGCAATCAGCCGAAGGCTCACATTTCCATCGGAATCAGTATCTTTATCAATGACAGTATTGTCAACAGTGTAAGAATTCATAATTATTGCATAATAGGAAACAAGTGGAAGCAGGCTTAGCATTCCTTCTATATCGTCATGGTTGTGAAGAAGGAGAAGTTTCCTGTATTCGTTATGTGCTGTATCAGAAGGTTTTGCTGCAAATTTTCTGTATATATCAATAAGTTCACCGCCTGAATACATATCTTCACGTTCTATTCCAAGAAAATGTTCAATAGTTTTCTGCTTATAGTCAGAAAGTGACAGAATAGATTTACATTTTCTTGCGGTTTTATATAAGTCAAGGCTTTCAAGATGTGAAAGGTCAAGTGAAACATTAAGATGTGCTGCACGTTCAGTAATAAAAGGAATATCGAAGGCATCCCCATTAAAATGTATTAATGTATGAAAATCTTTTAGAAAATCATTAAATGCGGATAAAATATAAGCTTCATCGGAATCGGATTCTGCAAGCCATTGTAAATAATGCGATATTCCGTTACGGAAATATACAGCGCCTATGAGGTATACTATATTATAATTTCTTGAAAATCCTGTGGTTTCTATATCAAAAAAGCAGATGCTGTCAGTATCCGGACATATTGCTTTAAGCATTGCGGTGTCTGCGTTTGTGTGCAGGGTATCATTAATAGTTATCATAAAAAATCCTCGTTTTAGGTTTGATTAGACAAACCGATTGTTAAAAAAGTACTCATTTTCTCTTATTATATAGGAATATATACACAAAAAAAAGTAGATTTTTGCTATTTATTGAGATAAAATACTATTTAATAAAAACTTTATAAGGAGAAATATGTCATGGGAAAGTGTACATTTAAAGGTGGATGTCATCCTTATGACGGTAAAGAGTTTTCTAAGGATAAACCAATCAAAGAACTCTTTCCAGCCGTAGGAGAGATGGTGTTCCCGCTTTCACAGCACATCGGCGCACCTGCTAAGCCAGTTGTTGCCAAGGGCGACTATGTCCTTGCAGGCCAGCTGATAGCCGAGGCAGGTGGATTTGTTTCTGCGAACATTCATTCATCTGTATCAGGTACTGTTAAAGCTATTGAGCCAAGAACATTGGCTACAGGCGGTAAGTGCAATTCTATCATTATCGAGAATGATGGCGAATTCAAAGAAGTTGAATATACACCTATGAAGTTCGAGGATCTTACTAAGGACGTTATCTTAGAAAGAATCAAGGCTGCTGGTGTTGTAGGTATGGGAGGAGCTGGTTTCCCAACTAATGTTAAGCTCTCTCCAAAGAATCCTGAAGCCATAGATTACATTATCGTTAATGGAGCAGAGTGTGAGCCTTACCTTACATCTGATTACAGAAGATTATTAGAAGAATCAGACAAGGTTGTTATGGGTCTTAAGATTGCTCTTAAGATATTTGACCATGCTAAGGGAATTATCGGTATTGAAGATAATAAGCCTGAGGCAATAAGAATCATGCAGGAAGCTACAGCTTCTGAGCCTGATATTGAAGTTAAGCCATTAAAGACTAAGTATCCACAGGGAGGAGAGCGTAGTCTTATATATGCAACAACAGGAAGAGCTATTAATTCAAGTATGCTTCCAGCTGATGCAGGCTGTATCGTACATAATGTTGATACAATATTCTCAATCTATCTTTCAGTTATAGAAGGTAAGCCTCTTACTAAGAGAATATGTACTGTAACAGGTGACGGAGTTAAAGAGCCTGGCAACTTCTATGTATGGTTAGGAACTAATTACAGACAGCTTCTTGACGCTGCCGGTGGTCCTGTAGGAGAACCTGAGAAATATATTTCCGGTGGTCCTATGATGGGATTTGCCATGTACAGTCTTGACGTACCTGTTGTTAAGGGAAGTTCATCACTTCTTGTATTCCAGAAGGATATCGTATCTAAGACCACATCTTCTGCATGTATAAGATGTGGTAAATGTGGTGAGGCATGTCCGGAACACCTTCTTCCAGCAAAACTTGCCGGTTTTGCATCTCGTAATGATGAAGAAGGCTTTACTAAGTTCGATGGTATGGAATGTGTAATGTGCGGAAGCTGTTCATATGTCTGTCCAGCCAAGAGACCATTAACACAGCAGATTAAGGCTATGAGAAGTACAGTACTTGCTAACAGAAGAAAGAAGTAGAAAGGTGGGCAATCAAAGTGAGTGAGATTTTTAATGTATCGACTAATCCTCATGTGCGAAGCGGGAATACTACTCAGACAATAATGAGAGATGTTCTTATTGCTTTAACTCCTGCCAGCATATTTGGTATAGTTAATTTTGGCCTCGATGCACTGCTTCGTATAGTAATCGGTATTGTTACTTGTGTAGCATGTGAGGCATTATATCAGTATTTCATGCATAAGAAAGTTACTGTTACAGATTTAAGTGCAGCAGTAACAGGTCTTCTTATTGCATTAAATATTCCATCAACATTAAATGTTGGTTTTGAAATCGTAGGATGTGTATTTGCAATTATCGTAGTTAAGCAGCTTTTTGGAGGACTTGGACAGAACTTCATGAACCCTGCTCTTGCAGCAAGATGTTTCCTTCTTATTGCATATACAGGCCCGATGACTAATTTTGTTACATCTAACGGATTTTTAGACGCATATTCAGGAGCAACACCTCTTGCACTCCTTAAGCCTGGTGCAGAATCAACAGGCGTTGTTTCATTAGCTAAGATGTTTATTGGTACAACAGGTGGTGTTATCGGTGAGACTTCAGCAATCTGTCTTCTTTTAGGTGGTATCTACCTACTTGCAAGAAAGGTTATTAACTGGAGAATACCTGTAATATATGTAGGTGTATTTGCAGCGCTTATATTCCTTTTTGCACCAGGACATCATTTCGATGTAATCTACATGCTTGAGGAAGTATGTGGTGGTGGACTTTTACTTGGTGCCATCTTCATGGCGACAGATTATGTAACTTCACCAATTACACCTAATGGTAAAATTGTATTTGGCTGCTGCTTAGGTCTTCTTACATTCATTTTCAGAATGTATGGTGGTTCAGCAGAAGGCGTTTCATATGCAATTATCTTCTGTAACCTTTTAGTTCCTCTTATTGAGAGAGTAACAGTTCCTAAGTCATTTGGTAAGAAGAAGCCAGAGAAGAAAGCAAAGGAGGCTGCATAAGATGAAGAAAATAGTTAAAGATGCATTAGTTTTATTTGCTATAACACTTGTAGCCGGAATTCTTCTTGGTGTTGTATATCAGATAACACTTGATCCTATTGCAAAGGCTAATGAGAATGCTAAGGAAAAGGCTTACAAAGCAGTTCTTGCAGAAGCAGACAGCTTTGAGACAATAGATGCCCTTCCTTCTGATGATGATATTAATGCTTCATCAGACATTGACTTCTCTAAGGATAAGGTCAATGAAGTTGCTATAGGAAAGAAAGGCAGCGAGACAGCAGGTTATGTTGTAACAGTTACAGATAGTGACGGTTACGGCGGAGATATCAAGTTTACAGTTGGTATTTCAACAGATGGAAAGGTACTTGGAGTATCATTTCTTTCAATCAGCGAAACTGCTGGTCTTGGTATGAGAGCTAAACAGGATCCATCATTTACATCACAGTTTACAGCTAAGTCTGATGCAGTTGCATCATTTTCAGTAGTAACAGATGGTTCAGCATCAGAAAGCAATGCTAATGTTGATGCAATCGGTGGTTCTACAATTACTTCTAAATCAGTCACAAAGGGTGTAAATTATGCGCTTGCAGTTTACAAGCTTGTGGCAGGAAACTAGGGAGGTGCGGACTTTGAATAAATGTATAGAAAGACTTTATAATGGTATTATTAAAGAGAATCCTACCCTGGTACTTACACTTGGTATGTGTCCTACACTTGCGGTTACTACATCAGCAATCAATGGTATAGGTATGGGACTTTCTTCTACAGTAGTACTTGCATTATCAAACCTTATGATTTCATTACTTCGTAAGGCTATTCCAGATGGTGTAAGAATGCCAGCGTTCATCGTTGTCGTTGCATCATTTGTTACAATGGTACAGTTCCTTATGCAGGGCTTCCTGCCAAGTCTGTACGACTCACTTGGAATATATATTCCTCTTATAGTTGTTAACTGTATTATCCTTGGACGTGCGGAAGCCTATGCTTCTAAGAATCCTCCAATTCCTTCATTCTTTGATGGAATAGGTATGGGACTTGGATTCACAATTGCTATCACAATCCTTGGAGCAATAAGAGAGCTTATCGGTGGCGGTACAATTTTCTCAGATGGTACTAACGCATTATTTGATCTCTCAACAATCGGTTACACACCAGCAAGTATCTTTATCATTGCACCAGGAGCGTTCTTTGTTCTTGCATTCATGATTGCTATTATGAACAGAATTAAGAGAAAGAAAGGCATGAAGCCTGCAGAAGTTCCTGACTACACAGAAGAGATAGAAGAAGCTAAGGCTGAGGCTAAGAATAACTAAGGGAGGTAAATATGGGATATTTTTCACAGTTATTATTGATAGCTGTAAGTACAGCAATTGTCAATAATGTAGTTTTAAGCCAGTTCCTCGGTTTGTGTCCTTTCCTTGGAGTTTCTAAGAAGATAAACACAGCAGCAGGAATGGGTGGCGCTGTTATCGGCGTTATCACTATTTCATCAGCTGTCTGCAGTCTTATATATGACTGTATACTTACACCGCTTAAGCTTACATATCTGAATACAATTGTATTCATCCTTGTAATTGCGGCACTTGTTCAGTTTGTTGAAATGTTTTTAAAGAAGACATCACCATCTCTTTATGAAGCACTTGGTGTATACCTTCCACTTATTACAACTAACTGTGCAGTACTCGGTATTGCACTTACTAACGTACAGAACTATAACACAGCAGCAGGACTTAATATTGGTCAGAAGCTTTTAGATTCTGTAGTCAGTGGATTAGGAACAGCTGTTGGTTTTACAATAGCAATCATAATCATGGCTGGTATACGTGAAAGAAATGAATTCAATGATGTTCCGGAAAGCTTTAAGGGAATGCCTATTGTATTACTTACTGCAGGACTTATGGCTATCGCATTCTTTGGATTTTCAGGTATTATTTAAGAGGAGGACGACAAGATGTCAGGTATAATTATTGCTGCAGTTGTTGTAAGCTGCACTGGTCTTCTTCTCGGACTTTTCCTCGGAGTAATGGGTAAGAAGTTCTATGTTGAAGTAGATCAGAAAGAGATAGATGTAAGAGCAGAGCTTCCTGGAAACAACTGTGGTGGTTGTGGATATGCAGGATGTGATGCACTTGCTAAGGCAATTGCCGCAGGAGAAGCTCCAGCTAACGCATGTCCAGTTGGTGGCGCACCGGTTGCAGCAAAGATTGGTGCAATCATGGGTGAGGAAGTTGGAGAATCAGTAAGAATGACAGCATTTGTTAAATGTGCTGGTGACTGCGACAAAGCAAAAGAAAATTATGTGTACTCAGGTGCAATGGATTGTACAGCAATGAACGTCGTTCCTAACGGCGGTTCTAAGGCATGTACATACGGATGTATGGGATATGGTTCATGTGTTAAGGCATGTCCTTTTGATGCAATTCATATTGTTAATGGTATTGCTGTAGTAGATAAGGGCAAATGTAAAGCATGTGGTAAATGTGTTGCTGTATGTCCAAGACACCTTATTGAAATCATACCATACAAGAGTAACTATACAGTTAACTGTTCATCTAACGATAAGGGTAAAGATGTTATGTCAGCATGCTCTGTTGGATGTATTGGATGTATGTTATGTACAAAGCAGTGTGAGTTCGGTGCTATTACAGTAGAAAACAATATTGCACATATTGATTATTCAAAGTGTACAGGTTGTGGAAAGTGTGCTGAGAAGTGCCCTAAGAAGATAATACATCTTCATTGATAATTTAATCACAATAAGTTATAATAAGAAACTGCCGTAGGCTTATGCTTATGGCAGTTTCCTAGTTTAAGAAAAGAGAAGATACACCTATGGCAGAGATGAAATCGAAGTTACAAGATTTTTATAAAAGACTTGATTCCAGAAAATCAACATATTTTCTGGCTTATTCAGTTATTTTTGCAATCCTTGCCATAGGTGTGTTTTCTTTTTATTTTTTTACTAGAAAGACATTCATATGGGAGGTTGATGGCTGGGAACAGCATTATAAGTCACTCATATATTATTCACAGTATTTAAGGGATTTCTTTAAAAATATATTTATCAATCATCAGTTTGTAATACCACAGTGGGATTTTGCAATAGGTGAGGGAAGTGATGTTATAGGAACATTTCACTATTATGTGATAGGCGACCCATTTACATTTTTGTGTTTCCTGTTTCCAGCAAAGTACATGTATATATTCTATGAAGCAATGATTCTTTTAAGAATATATCTGTCAGGTATAGCATTTTCAATGCTGTGTTTTTATACAGGACATAAGAAAAGATATGTCCTTCCAGGAGCAGTAGCTTATGCATTCTGCTACTGGGCAATATACAATGCGGTAAGACATCCGTTCTTTCTTAACCCGCTTCTGTATTATCCGCTGCTTATATTGGGGGTTGAGAAGATAATCAGAGAGAAGAAAATGTGGCTCTTTACAATAACAGTAGCTGTTGCTGCAATGAGTAATTTTTATTTCTTCTACATGCTTGTGTTCACAACAATTATATATGTTATTGTAAGATTCATATTCTGTTATGGGAAGAATGTAAAAATGTGGGGCAAAGGAATATTAAGACTTGCAGTTTCATCGGTTACAGGACTGTGTATGGCGGCAATAGTGTTTCTGCCTGTGCTTCACGTTTTCTTAAGTGACAGCAGATTTAATACACCTAATAAAATGGGACTGGTATATCCTTTTTCATACTATGCAAAGCTTCCGGGACTTTTTATCGTTGAGGGTGATAACTTCTGGACATGCATGGGATTTGCAGTGCCGGTGTTACTTGCAGTGCTTTTAATGTTTAAGAGCAGACGTAAGTACACAATGCTTAAGACTTATTTTATTATAAGTGCTGTGATGATATGTATACCGTTCTTCGGACAAGCAATGAACGGATTTTCATATATGTGTAACAGGTGGATATATTCATTTGCATTATTATGTGCATATATACTTGTGTGCATGATGCCGCGTCTTATAACACTGGAAAGAAAAGAAATCCGCTTTATTGGAGTTGCACTTACAATATATTTTGTGGTATGTATGTGCGTAAAGTATTCAAGAAATGGCAAGCTTATAAGTGCAGTTGCAATCGGAGTAATATTGCTAATTGGACTTAGCATAAAGAATGTTAATGAATATAACAGATGCATGATGGTGACAGTAGCGGTTATGCTTGCGGCATTAGCTAATGGTATATGGAAAAATGCTTCATTTGGGGAAAATTATGCGGCACAGTGCATAAGCGTTAAAATGGCACAGGAAGATGTGTTTGGAAGCGAGAAGGAGCTTATAAGTAAAGATGCTGAAGATACAGATTTTATCAGATATTCAGGCTCTGGACTTTCGTACAATATGAACTGCATAACAGGAATATCATCCTCTAATCTGTACTGGACACTTACTAATCCGTATGTATCGAAGTTCAGATATGATTGTGCAATCAGGCTTGATACGCTGCTTCCGCACAAATACACAGGCTATGATGACAGGTCATCTCTTATAACATTGTCATCTGCCTCAAAGTATCTGGTGAGTAAGACTGGTGGACTTGTTCCATATGGATTTGCTTATGAATCAGAAAATGATGATTATGTAATGTATAATAACGACAATGCACTTCCGTTAGGATTTACTTATGACAAGGCTGTTAATAAGAATGAATGGGAGGGCTTAAGTGCAGTTGATAAGCAGAAAGCAATGCTTCAGGCTGTTGTTATTGACAGGAGTGGGAAGGATACCAGGGAGGCGCTTCCTGACAGGGTATCTGTTAAAGATTTAAGTTATGACAGCCAGATTAAAGATTATACAATGAATTATGATGCCAAAGAAGTACAGTGTACGGATAATACATTTGCTGTAACTAAGGCAGGTGCCAGAGTAACATTTAACTTTACAGGCAGTGGTGCAGGTGAGACTTACTTTAATATTAATGGGCTTGATTATGAAGGCGCAGCACAGTTCCAGCTGTATTTTGGAAAGAAAAAGTTTGACCCGTTAGACTTATATTCTAAGTCAGACTGGAAAGAGCTTTCACATAATGAAAAGAAGAAGATATTTAAGAATTTCATATACTGGACACAGTCTACAAGCAGTGTTAAGCTTGGGATTACGACTGATACAGGAGTAACCAAGTCAATGAATTACTTTACATCTGATTACAGCTATTACAGTAACCAGCATGATTTCAGTGTGAATATGGGCTATTCGGAAGAAAATGTTACATCAGTTACAGTGACTTTCCAGAAGATTGGTGTGTATTCTTATGATGATATACAGATTGTATGCCAGCCAATGGACAGTTACACTGACGAGATTAATACACTTAAAGAAAATGTATTAAAAGATGTAGAACTTGGAAATAATAAGGTTACAGGACAGATAACACTTGACCGTAATAAATATCTGTGTCTTACAATCCCTTATTCAAAGGGCTGGAAGGTATATGTAGACGGGGAAAGACAAAAGCTATATAATGCTAATGGTCAGTATATGGCTGTATATCTTACGGGTGGAACGCATAATGTAACACTTAAGTATTCTACGCCGCTTCTTAAAGAGGGAGCGTTGGTGTCACTTGCAGGTGTGGCCATCTTTGCCATGCAGCTTGTAATTAATAAGAGAAAGAAGAGGGGATAATAATGTACAGAGAAGTTGCGAAACTTATTATATATGGTAATCATGAGGACACTATTCTTATGAAAATGTCCGATATTTTCAAAAAATTTGACAGGGATGAGGAGACTCCTGACAAGCTTATAAGTGATATATATGAGCAGATTAAGAGAATATTGGAGGTTGCCACAGATTATGGCTTTGATAAGAATTTATGGCATAATTACCTTACATTCTATCTTATAACTAATGAGAATCCATTCAGCCTTACATGTGAAAAGGTAGGTGCTAATGATGGAAGCGTTAATGAATTTGCTAAGAACGACTTCAAGGTGTTTATGAATCTGTTTAATTATGATTTCAGACCTATTGAGGCTGCACTTGGAATTAACTGTTTTTCACTTATATCTGATTACAAGGCAATTGTTAAGAAAGAGCTTATGTACAATAAGAATGTAAGTGAGAAGGTACAGGCTTTAAGCCTTAAGCTTGAGACAGCAAAGGACGAGAATGAGTTCTTTAATTATGTTACTGATTTCTATAAAGCATATGGTGTAGGAATGTTCGGACTTAATAAGGCATTCAGGGTAATAGGCGGTGATAATGGCGTTACATTTACACCAATTAACAATATGGATAAGGTTATGTTAGATGACCTTATAGGTTATGAAATCCAGAAGAAGAAGCTTGTGGAGAATACAGAGGCCTTTGTTCAGGGAAGAAAAGCTAATAATGCGCTTCTTTTCGGTGACAGCGGAACAGGTAAGTCAACTTCTATCAAGGCTATTGTCAATGAATATTATGACCAGGGTCTTAGAATGATAGAGATATACAAACATCAGTTCAAGGATTTATCTAATGTTATAGCAAGCATTAAGAACAGAAATTACAAGTTCATAATATATATGGATGATTTATCTTTCGAGGAATTCGAGATTGAATACAAGTTCTTAAAGGCTGTAATTGAAGGCGGTGTTGAGACTAAGCCTGATAATATTCTTATCTATGCAACATCTAACAGAAGACATCTTATCAAGGAAACATGGAATGACAGAAATGATTTAGAGAGCAATAACGGCCTTCACAGATCTGATACTATTGAGGAGAAGCTTTCATTAGTGAACAGATTTGGATGCCAGATAAGCTACTCTAAGCCATCACAGAAAGAATTCTTTGATATTGTTATTGGCCTTGCAAGGAAGAATAATGTTAAGATGACAGATGAAGAACTTATGGCAGAAGCTAACAAGTGGGAGCTTTCACATGGTGGAATCTCAGGAAGAACTGCACAGCAGTTTATCAATTACTGTCTTGGGGGTAGAGAATGATTTCATACATTAAAGGTGAGCTTGCCGAAATCCTGCCAGATGTAATCGTTGTGGAAGCCAATGGAATCGGATATAATATATATGTTCCGGGTTCAGTTCTTGGTGAGCTTCCATCAGTTGGCAGTGAGGTTAAGATATATACATATATGAATGTCAAGGAAGATGAATGCAGTCTGTTCGGATTCCTTACAAGAGATGATTTAAGCATGTTTAAAATGCTTATCTGTGTCAATGGTATTGGCCCTAAGGCAGCGCTTGGTGCATTATCTAATATCACAGCAGATGATTTAAGATTTGCAGTTCTTGCTGATGATGTGGCAGCAATCAAGGCACTTCCTGGTATCGGACCTAAGACAGCACAGAAGATTATAATTGAGCTTAAGGATAAGTTAAAGCTTGATGAAGTATTTGAATCAGCACTTTCTAAGAATAAAAAGGCAGACAATAACAGTAATGTAAGTAATGTCATGATGATAAGAAATGACGCTGTTGAGGCACTTGTATCACTTGGATATTCAAGCAAAGATGCACTTGTTGCTGTCAAGGAAGTGGAAGATATAGAGAATAAGGATTCTGAGACGGTTCTTAAGGAAGCGTTAAAGAAGCTGGCTAAATTCTAGAGCAGAATAGTATTTGAGAAATGAGGGGCTATATGGAAAAGAGGATTATATCAACACAGATAACTGAAGAAGATTATGGTATTGAGAATTCCTTAAGACCGTTATCTCTCGATGACTATGTTGGACAGAATAAGGTTAAGAGTAATCTTAAAGTATATATTGAGGCAGCAAAGGAAAGAGGAGAGGCACTTGACCATGTGCTTTTCTATGGACCTCCGGGACTTGGAAAGACAACTCTGGCAGGAATTATTGCTAATGAAATGGGGGTTAATATCAAGGTTACATCCGGTCCTGCAATCGAGAAGCCGGGAGATATGGCAGCTATACTTAACAACTTGAGTGAGGGTGATATTCTCTTTGTTGATGAGATTCACAGACTTAACAGACAGGTTGAAGAAGTGCTGTATCCGGCAATGGAGGATTATAAGATTGATATTATGATCGGAAAGGGTGCAACAGCAAGGTCTATAAGACTTGATCTGCCACAGTTCACTCTGATAGGTGCAACAACAAGAGCGGGACTTTTATCAGCACCTTTAAGAGACAGATTCGGTGTTGTAAGCCATATGGAATTCTATACAGTTCCGGAGCTTGAGAAAATCATTATCCGTTCAGCCAATGTGCTTAATGTTGATATTGACTCAGACGGAGCACATGAGCTTGCAAGAAGATCCAGAGGAACACCGAGACTTGCCAACAGACTTTTAAAGAGAGTGCGAGATTTTGCACAGGTTAAATATAACGGACATATCAATAAGGATGTTGCTGATTATGCACTTAATCTGTTAGATGTTGACAGAGATGGATTGGACCGTAACGATCGTGTTATACTTACTACAATAGTTGATAAGTTTGATGGCGGACCTGTCGGTATTGAGACACTGGCAGCTTCAATAGGCGAGGATTCAGGAACTCTTGAAGATGTTTATGAGCCATATCTTATACAGAACGGGTATATTAACAGAACTCCAAGAGGAAGAGTTGCAACTAAAGCAGCCTATGATAATCTTGGCAGGCCATTCAAACAAAAATAACATAAAATATTCTAAAGAATGTGTTTTATGAGTTGAATAGTAAGTGTATTTATTATATACTTAATATGTTTATTTCTACATATATGGAGGGGACTTATGTCATCAAAGAATACAGCAGAAGTAATTCTTGGAGGTAAGGTAATCAAGCTTGGTGGATATGAAAGCGAGGAGTATCTTCAGAGAGTTGCATCATACATTAATAACAAGATAACTGAATTTAATAAAGAAGAGAGTTACAGACGAATGTCAGCAGAGCTCAGAACTGATATGATGTATCTTAATATTGCAGATGATTACTTCAAGGCTAAGAAGATGGCAGACAGTCTTTCATTAGATATTGAGAACAAGGATAAGGAAATATACGACCTTAAGCATGAGCTTATTGCAGCACAGATTAAGGCAGAAAGTTCAGCAAAAGAGATTAAGGAATTAAAGAGTGAGATTAACAAGTATCAGAAGAATATTGTCAAGTTAGAGACAGAACTGAATGATTCTAAGAAGTGATTTACATAAGATTATCTGGTATTAATAATAACGGCTGTTGCAAATGCATTTGCAGCAGCCATTTAATTTAAAGGCGGTTACAACTATGAATGTTGATAAGAGAAAAACACAGGTGGAGGTTTTAGCACCAGCAGGTTCACTTGATATTATGAAAGCTGTTGTGGCGGCAGGGGCAGATGCCATATATCTGGGAGGCAATATGTTTGGAGCAAGGGCATTTGCCAATAATTTTAATGATGAAGAGCTTATCTGTGCTATTGAATATGCACATTTATTCGGTAGAAAGGTTTACCTGACAGTTAATACTCTTCTTAAGTCAAGAGAGATAGAGAACAGTCTTATAGAATATCTTATACCATTCTATGAGGCAGGTCTTGATGCAGTGATTGTACAGGATATGGGTGTGTTTAACCTCATAAGAAAGCACTTTCCGGATATGGATATACATGCCAGTACCCAGATGACACAGACCGGAGTGTATGGCAGCAGGCTTTTAAAGGAACTTGGTGCAACAAGAATAGTCACTTCAAGAGAGATGAATCTGCAGGAAATAAAGCAGCTTCATGAGAGATTAGATGTGGAGATAGAAAGCTTTGTGCATGGAGCATTATGTTACTGTTATTCGGGACAATGCCTGCTTTCAAGCTTTAACGGAGGAAGAAGCGGCAACAGGGGAAGGTGTGCCCAGCCGTGCAGGATGCCTTATGATGTGTATGATAATGGCGAAAAGATTAATAACAGAAACAACAGTTACGCATTAAGCCCTAAGGATATGTGTGCATTACAGATACTTCCTGATGTTATAGAAAGCGGAGTGTATTCTCTGAAAATTGAAGGCCGTATGAAGAATGTCACATATGCGGCTATGGTAACGCATATTTACCGTAAATATGTTGATATGTATCTTGAGAGGGGACGAAAAGGCTTCAAGGTAGATAAGCAGGATATTGATGACCTTTCAGATATATATAACAGAGGTGCATTTACTACAGGCTATTATGACAGCGTCAAGGGAAAGAAGATGATGTCACTGGGGCGTCCTAACCATATGGGAACGGAGTGCCTTAAGGTTGTATCTAACAAGGCAGGAAGAATTACATTTAAGGCATTAAAGAATGTAAACAGAGGTGATGTCTTTGAGATTGATAAGGAGCATTCCTTTGAGAGCGGTGCTGATGTTGCAGCAGGACAGACCTTCGTTGTCAATCTTCCTAAGAAATACCCGCTGTATGAGGGAAGAATTGTCAACAGAATGAATAATGCTAAGATTAAGGCATATGTAGAGGATAATTATGTCGGAACAACACCTAAGCTTCATGTAGATATGAAGCTTATTGTAAGAAAGAATGAAAATATTTCACTTACAGTAATGTATGATGGAATTGAAAAGACATGTACAGGAGAGATAGTTACCGAAGCACAGAGCCGTCCGGCCTCAGAGGAGGAGCTTGTTAAGAATTTAAAGAAAACCGGCGATACATGTTTTGTGGTGGAAGATGCAGAAGTGCAGCTTGATGATGGTGTGTTTGTGCCTGTCGGCTGGATTAAGGAATTAAGAAGAAATGTACTTGAACAGCTTGAGACACATTTAAAGCACAGTCTTGTAAGAACTTATAATAAGCCTGAATGTGCAGAGCCTGACGATAGGGAGAATACTGATGATAATAATTATCAGGTAAGAAAAGCTGCATACCTTCATGATATAGCGCAGGTAAAGAAAGCAGCATCAGTTTCAGGTGTTGAAAGCATTTATCTTGATTATAAGATGTTTTATATGAATGATGAAAATTCATTAAAAGAGGCTGTAAAGCACTGTCAGTCACATGGAATATATGTATATATGTTCCTTCCACATATTCTTAAGGCAGAGAAATATGATAAGTTTAAGTACTTGTGTGAGAAAGCTTCTGACTGTGGCATAGACAGGTTTGTATGCCGTAATATTGAGCAGATTGGTTTTCTTGGAAGTGACAACTGGAAAAAATTATCTGACAAGGTGCATATTATTACGGACAGCAGCATATATATATTTAATACATTTGCAAAAGATGAATTAAGAAGGCTGTGCAGTAATGCCGGGGTTATTCTTGACAGAATGACACTGCCACTTGAACTTACAGATAAGGAGATGAAGCCTGTAATTGGAAGTGACACGGAACTTGTTGTATATGGGAATGTGCCTCTTATGGTATCTGAACAGTGTGTGAGAAGAACTTACGGAAGATGTGACGGAAGCTGGGGCAGCATTAATATTACTGGACCAAAGGGCAGCTCTTATACAGTGGAAAGCATGTGTGAATTCTGCTATTCTGTAATGAATGGAGAAAAACTCAATCTTACAAAAGAAAATCCCGAAGAATGCGGGGTGTGTGTAATTCGTTATGAATTTGACGAAAGAGCAGCAGATGATATACAATTAGTTATGACTGATGGAGTGTGTGGTGGTACTACAGGGCATTTTCATCAGGCAATCGACTAAGATTAAGTGACTTGAATAAAGGAGATTGCTATGCAGTCAGTTTTTATTGAACTTACAAAATACATATTTGCTTTTCTGATGGCGTTTTATGTTCTTTCTGCTTACAGAGGAGCAATAATCCATAAGGAAGAAAAGAGAAAAGGAATATATATCCAGCAGTATATTATAATATTTGCGATACATTTTCTTGGATATTATGTATTGTATATAATGAAGCAGGATGTGAAGTATATAGGTTTTTATTTTGTGCAGCTTATATATCTTATAGTATTCATTGCGTTTTATTACATATTGTATCCAAAGGCTTCAAGGCTTCTTGTTAATAATATGTGTATGCTGATGTCAGTTGGATTTATCATGATAGCAAGGCTTAATTTTGACAAATGTGTTAAACAGTTTGTTATTGCTGTGCTTGGAACGGTTATTATGTTTCTTGTTCCATGGCTTATCAAATCAGTTAAGAGTTTCAGAAACTTTGGATGGATATATTGCATTTCGGGACTTGTGCTTTTGTGTGCTGTTTTATTAGGAAATAAGGTGTATGGAGCCAATCTTACATTAAGCATAGGAGCATTTTCTGTACAGCCGGCAGAGTTTGTTAAGATTTTGTATGTTATGTTTGTTGCTTCGATGTTTAATAAGTCAACGACATTTAAACAGACATGTATTGTTACAGCGTTTGCAGCACTTCATGTTATTATTCTTGTGCTTTCAACTGACCTTGGTGCTGCACTTATATTCTTTGTGGTGTATATTGCAATGCTTTATATAGCAACAAGAAAACTGGCCTATGCCGGGGCAGGACTGATTGCCGGAGCAGGTGCATCTGTTATTGCATATAAGCTTTTTGCACATGTGAGAGCGAGAGTTATTGTATGGCGTAATCCGTGGGAATATATTGATACAAGTGGATATCAGATATGTCAGTCTCTTTTTGCAATAGGAATGGGGTCATGGTTTGGTTATGGACTGTGTCAGGGTATGCCTGATAAGATACCTGTGGCAGAGAAAGATTTTATGTTTTCTGCTATATCTGAAGAATTTGGACTTATATTTTCGATAGCCCTATTTCTGGTGTGTCTTAATAATCTTATTCTTATGATGAATATAGCTTCAAGATGTAAGACTCTTTTTTATCGTCTTGTGGCAGTAGGACTTGGTGTTACATATGGGGTTCAGGTGTTCTTAACTGTCGGAGGTGCGATTAAGTTCATACCAATGACAGGCGTTACACTTCCTTTTGTAAGTTACGGAGGAAGCTCAATATTAAGCTCACTGATAATGTTTGCATTAATAAATGGAATGTATACTATGAGACAGGATGAAGGTGACAGGAAAGATGGCAGAAAACAAAAAGCAGGTCAGACAAAGAAAAAACAAAAAGGCACAGAACGATATAGTAGATAATGAAAAGAAGGATTTAAGAAATAAGGAAACTAATATAATAGCATTCTTTTTTGTAGGACTTTTTATGGCTACAATTGTTTATCTGTGCGTATTCAATATAAAGGATGCCGGCAAGGTTGTTAATAATCCATATAATAAAAGAGTTGACAGTCAGGAAGCAAAGGTTATAAGAGGAGATATTCTGTCAGATGATGGAACTGTACTTGCGACAACGCTGCTTGATGAAGATGGCAATGAAAAAAGATATTATCCATTTGATGATTTGTTCTGTCATTCTGTTGGATTCACTTCTCTTACCGGAATGAAAACAGGACTTGAACAGTCACAGAATTTCTATCTTCTTAAGGAGACTGACAATGTGCTTGACCAGATTGGAAATGATATATCAGGAGGTAAGGCAAAGGGACATAATGTCACAACAACACTTGATTTAGAGCTTACTCAGGCAGCATATAAGGCACTTGGTAATAATAAAGGCGCAGTTATAGCAATGGAACCATCTACGGGTAAGATTCTTGCAATGGTATCTAATCCAACATTTGATGCAAATGCAGTAAATACCGATTATGATGAATGGCTTACTTATGACAGCTCTGATTCGGTACTTTTAAACAGGGCTACACAGGGATTGTATCCTCCGGGTTCAACATTCAAGATAATTACAGCTCTTGCATATATAAGGCAGAATCAGAATGATTATTATAATTATTCATATAACTGTGATGGACAGGCATATATATCTGGTGGAACTACTATTGCATGCTTTGATCATACGGCACATGGATATCAGGATTTAAGGAAAGCATTTGCTAATTCCTGTAATTCTGCATTTTCTACGATTGGTGCCGGGCTTAATAAAACCTCATTTATTAATCTGTGTAATACTTTCCTGTTTAATTCTAATCTTCCTGTTGGATTCGAGTACTCAAAGAGTACAATGTCAGTGACTAAAGATTCGTCAGTCAGTGAAATGCAGGAAACAGGCATAGGACAGGGAAAAACAATGATGTCACCTCTTCATAATCTTATGATTGCAGCAAGTGTTGCCAATGACGGGGTTATGATGACACCTTATATGGTCGATAACATCAGTGACAGTGAGGGAAGAGTTGTTGTAAAGAACCAGCCTTCAGCAATAGATACAGTAATGTCAGCAGAAGAGGCTGAATATCTTACGGAATGCATGAGAGCAGTTGTTACTTCAGGAACCGGTTATGCAATGAAGAATTCTTCGTATGAAGCGGCAGGAAAGACAGGTTCGGCACAGTATGATGATTCAGAAAAATATCATAGCTGGTTTACAGGATTTGCACCATATGATAATCCGCAGATAGCGGTATGTGTTATTCTTGAAGGCGGATATTCAGGAGTCTCAAGTGCACAGTATGTAGCTAAAGCTGTATTTGATACTTATTTTGGCTATTGATATTCTGTCACACAGTATGTATAATTTTACTGATGAATTACTAATTTTTAAGAAGGAAATATAATGAGTACAGTTAACAATATTAGTCCGATAGATGGCAGCGCATATCTTGTCAGTACAGGAAACAGCGTTAATGCCACATCGGGAACTGATTTCGATAAAATATATAATGACATAGCCGTTGATGATTCGCTTGAAAGCATATTTGCAGGGGCAGCAAAAGAGTTTGGAATTAATGAGAATTTTCTTAAAGCTGTTGCAAAGGCTGAATCAGGATTTGACCCGGATGCTGTATCAGGATGTGGCGCGCAGGGGATTATGCAGCTTATGCCATTTACATCAGAAAGCTATGGGGTTACTGATCCGTTTGATGCAAAACAGAATATATATGCAGGGGCACAGCTGTTATCAGAACTTCTGGATAATTATAATGGTAATGCAACTCTTGCACTTGCTGCTTATAATGCAGGAAGCGGTTCTGTACAGAAATACGGAGGAGTGCCTCCATATGATGAAACTGTTAATTACATAAATAAAATTAATGATATATTAGGTGGATCTCTGGCAGGGGATTCAAAGACAATAGATGGTGCATCCACAACAGATTTTAGTGTTGCACAGAATGTCATTGCACCTGATATTGAAATTAAGAAAAGTACATTGGGTACATCAGCTGAGGCTGGTAAATTAATTGGGACAATTTCTACTAATAATGATGACAGATTATCAGTAGGATTGTATAATGTAGTTACAGACAATGATTCGGATGTAATTAAGAATATGGACGTGGGACGGAAATTACCTGATAATGATATGGCAGAAAACAGCACCGGTTATATATATTCAGGTAAAGAACTGTCATATGATGCTATGACAGCTAATGTGAATTTTCTCAATAATGCGTCATATGATTCTGTGTATAAGAATGATCCACAGTCCATATATCAGGCACAGGCGTCTGTGATAAGCCCGCTTGTTCTTAAGCTTTTGGATTTGTAGTCTTAACTAACAAGGAAAGAGGGGAAAATTATGAACAGTAACAGAATTAAAGTGACATTGTATAACAGAACATTTAAAGAGATTGACCAGTCTGATTTTACAAGAATAACAGAAGGTTTATTCTCTAACAGGGATGATATTGTGGAAGTTGCTTTTCCAGATGGAGTTGAGACAATAGGATTCAATGCTTTTGAAAATTGCAGACGACTTGAGAAGGTGGAGTTTCCAAAGTCTCTTAAGTCAATTGAAAGCGAAGCGTTTATTAATTGTACAAGTCTTAAAGAAGCAGATTATGGTAGTAATGTAAAAGTTGCACCTGATGCATTTAAAGGATGTATTAATTTATAATCAGTTCAGGTACTGGATTAATAAGAAGCCTTATGTGGGCTTCTTATTTTTTATAGTCGTATCCGACTAAAAACTTGACAAATATTTCTGCATAATATAGGATTTCTTACAGTGGCCTGACTATGCGTTGGTGCTGTGTGCGTGGGCTTGCGAAAGATTTTTAGAAATTCAGCACAGAAACGAGGAAGATAATGAGTAAGAAAAAGACATTTGTTACACTTGAACAGCTTAAGGAAATCGACAAGACATATCCGACTCCTTATCATCTCTATGATGAGAAGGGAATCAGAGAGAACGCTAAGAGATTAAAGGAAGCATTCTCATGGAATAAAGGTTATAGAGAGTATTTTGCTGTTAAGGCTACTCCTAATCCATATATTTTAAAGATATTAAAGGATTATGGCTGCGGTGTTGACTGTGCATCTATGGCAGAGCTTATGATGGGTTACGCTCTTGATTATAAGCCGGAAGAGATTATGTTCTCATCTAATGATACTCCTGCGGAAGAGTATGCATATGCTAATGAGATAGGTGCTACTATTAATCTTGATGATATTACTCATATTGAGTTTCTTGATAAGATATTAGACGGTAAGTTTCCTGAAACAATGAGCTGCCGTTACAATCCGGGCGGATATTTCCAGCTTGGAACATCTATTATGGATAATCCTGGTGATGCCAAGTATGGTATGACACATGACCAGATTATTGAAGCATTTAAGATATTAAAGAGCAAGGGTGTTAAGCATTTTGGTATCCATTCATTCCTTGCAAGTAATACAGTATCTAATGAATATTATCCGACACTTGCCAAGATTTTATTCGAGCTTGCAGTTGAGTTAAGAGACAAGACTGGAGCAGATATTAAATTTGTAAACCTTTCAGGCGGGGTTGGTGTTGCCTACAAGCCAGAACAGGAGCCTAACGATATTGCAGTTATCGGTGAAGGAGTACACAAGGTATATGATGAGGTTCTTGGTGCGGCCGGAATGGGTGATGTTGCAATCTATACAGAGCTTGGAAGATTTATGCTTGCTCCATATGGCTGTCTTGTAACTAAGGCAATTCATGAGAAGCATATCTATAAGGAATACATCGGAGTTGATGCATGTGCATCTAACCTTATGCGTCCGGCGATCTATGGTGCATATCATCATATTACTGTTGCGGGTAAGGAAGATGCACCTTGCGACCATAAGTATGATGTTACAGGTTCTTTATGTGAGAACAGTGATAAGTTCGCAATTGACAGAATGCTTCCTAAGATTGATATGGGCGATTATCTTATTATCCATGATACAGGAGCACATGGTTTTTCTATGGGATACCAGTATAATGGAAAGTTAAGATCAGCAGAACTTCTTCTTAAGGAAGATGGCAGTGTCCAGATGATCAGACGAGCAGAGACAATCAAGGATTACTATGCTACATTTGACTTCTGTGATGCGTTGGATAAGTTGAATTTAAAATAAACGAGGTTTGATACATTGAAGAATTTAGGTTATATAGCAGGCGAAATTACAAAGGGAAAGAATCTTTCAGAAAATCTTTTAAAGTATGGTAATGGAATGTGTTCCATGTATAATGGACTTGGATTTATCAAAATGTCCATGAATTATTATACTGTACTTGATATTGCAAGAGATTTACAGAATGATAAAGACCTTCTTAACATGATTAACAGACTTAATGAGCTTGTGGAGCGTTTTGTGGAGAATGATGAATGTGATGATTATGAAGCATTCAACGAACTTAATTCATTTCGTGAGCAGATTATTGAGATTATGGAAGTTATAACAGCTTATGTAGACAGATTAAGAATATATGAGCATGTACTTAACAGAGTTGAGTACAGATTTAACGATGGTGAACTTGATTACGACTACTATAATACCTATATGACTAATGAGATTATGCATTATATATTGTCTGATAAGGATAATGTTGTTATTAATGGCAAGATTTCAGAGATAGTAGGACAGCTTCCTGTAAGAATGTTAAAGGACAGATTCTTTGAACATATCAGGGATGCATTTACTCTGTATCATGGTGCAGGAAAGGATTCGATAGATGATTTCTATTACACTTTAAGTACTAGTGCCATGCTCTCAGGTGAGGCGGGATTTGATAAATTTCCTGATGTCTATGATATATATAACACACTTGCAGGGGCTGACTACAAAAATATTGATAAAGACGAATATGTAAGACTAAAGGGCGCACTTGATATTGCAACTGAGAAGATGACAGATTATGCTGATGTATATGTGCTTCTTACACAGGTTGTTAATGATGCACTCACAGTTGTCCTTACAAGAAGAAATACGCTTGACAGAATAGAAGAGATAGAGAATGCCAAGAATGTTTTAAGTAAGACGAGAAATGCTTATATTACAGGTGAAAGATTTGAAGATATTTCAGAAGATTTTGCTGCATTTGAAGGAAAACAGGAAAGAATTCTTGAGGCAGTATCATCTGGTGATTATGCAATAGAATACAGTCTTGCTAACTTTGTGGATGAGCTTAAGGAATATGAACTTTTATCTGCATATAATGCTTTGTCTAAAACACTTAAGTTACAGTCAGGCAGTGATTTTGTTAAGCTTGAATCAGAGGTATTTGCAGAGATACCGGATGATTCTTATGCTGATAAGACAGCAGAGAAGCTTATTATGGAACTTGATGACAGCTTTAAGAATATGAATGTAATGGTTAAGAGAGCTGTTATGGCATCAGTGCTTTCAAGTCTTCCGGTATTCTTTAACAATACGGAAGAGATACAGTCATATATTAATAATTCGCTTATGCAGTGCAATGATGAAGCAGAGCAGAAGGCAGTTGTTGAGATTATCAAGGCTATGATAAGTGATAATTAATCTGGATATGTTGATGCATAATGAAATATAAGTTTCGGGGGATATTAAGTTGAAGTGGTATAGGTATCTTTATCTTGGGGATAACGCAAGAAAAGCAAAATACAAAACATTTGGTCTTATCAGAAAGAACAGATTTACCATAGATACTTATATTGTTGCAATTTCTGTCAATCCTGATAATATTCTTGATGTTTATTCAGCTAATATGCTGAAACAGCCGCATTTTAAGAATAAATCATACAGAGATAAAGTGTATGTTGTAGGTCTTGCGAAGGGCAGGGATGAGGCACTTGAACTGGTAAGATGCATAGTTGACGACACATATTCCCATACAGGAGGCGTTGATGTCGCTGGTTATCTTAGGTTTGGCACAGAATTAAGGAAGGGCAGCTGACATGCTGCTGGAAAGGTGGGACTATGCTGCATGTTTTATTGCTTATACTTAAGATAACAGGCATAGTTATCGCGTGTATTTTAGGACTTGTAATAATTGTTGTGGCAGCAGTTCTTTTTGTGCCGGTAAGATATAAGGCTGATGCTGATTATCATGGTAAGTTCAAGGCACATGCGAAATTGTCATGGCTTGGAATATTAAGGGTGCTTGTTTCGTATGATGAAGAACTTGCAATTAAAGCCAAGGCACTTTTTATTACAATTTACAGTAATAATCAAAAAAAAGAAAAAACTTCAAAACATAGGACATCAAAGAAGAAAAAAACAAAACACTCAGAAGAAAACATTTTTTCTGTAAACGACGATGAAGCCAAGAGACTTACAGAAAATGAGAAAAAACCACAGGTTAAGATGGTTGAGGCTGTGAGTGACACTAAAGAAGATACACATGCTGATAAGAATAATGTGGAAGATATTAAAGAGTCTGCAGAGAGTCTTAAAGAGACTGTATCAGAAGATGAATCTAATATGACACAGAATAAGAACTTCTTTAATAAAGTTAAGGATAAATGCTTTGTAATATATACAAAGATTAAAGAGATAATAAAGCTTGTAAAGGATACAATAAAGAAGGTTTCCGGAGCGGCTGACAGGCTTAAAGAAAAAGTGGAGAAGACAAAAGAATTTGTGACGGATGAGGACAATAAGGCACTTTTTCATTTTCTTCTGGAACAGTTAAAGGCACTTGTTAAGGTTATAAGACCTAATAAATACAGAATTAATGCAAGACTTGGATTTGAAGACCCGGCGACGATGGGCAAAGTACTTGCTTATATATCAATCTTTTATGGTATGTCAGGAGTTGACCTTTCTTTAGAACCGGTATTTGGTGAGAATATTAAAGAGGGCAGTATATTCCTGAAAGGAAATATATGTATATTTTCAGTGCTTGTGATAGCGTTAAGAGTGTATAGAAATGAACAGTTTAAAAAGTTTATTTCCAGATAGAGAAGGTTATGTTATAATGTATATCAGAGCTTCGCAAAACAAGGAGGTCAAAATCCCTCTCCTCATCATAGGATTCGGATTTTGCTTCGCAAAACAAGGAGGGATTTTATGGCAGAGAATAATTTTGATTCAACAGTTGCATCACTTTTTAAGGGAATGGATG
>ERZ773178.1591-NODE-1591-length-23482-cov-13.555427_pt1 | contig 23482 bp, 18 predicted proteins | sample MGYA00580533_ERZ773178 | MGnify/ENA primary metagenome ERZ773178 (study PRJEB29015, sample SAMEA2737859) | human gut metagenome | biome: human gut; feature: human-associated habitat; material: faeces | place: China | collected 2012 ...
CTCTATCGACTTTATATGCCATCTTACTTTTTAGGGACATTTACTGAATATCCCTTCTTATGTCTTACAGTTCAGTCCATAACTCTTTATCCAACAGCAAGGAACAAGTTGCCAGTACTTTCAGGCCAGTACTTCAGTACTCCCTAAGCAGTACTTTAGTACTTTCAAGGAAGTACTGAAGTACTGACTAAGAAGTACTGACAGGAGATAAAAAATAAACGATGACAATTATTTCATTCCTCTCAATTAATCTTTTTTCGGAAAAATAGTGCTGGTAAATTTATTGAAGAACAGAAACCACACTTTATATCCTATCATGACAGATATTAACGTTGCCCCAAAAACCAGGAAAGGATAGCAATTTCTAAATAGACTATTTTGTATTATGTCTTGATATATTTCTTTACCTACTACAGATTTCAATACATATTGTATGCAAGCCATGATAAATACATGAAAAATATAAATATACGCAGAATATTTTTTACCTACAAGAGCCAGAAAACTACCTTTTCCCCAATGAGGCTGACGAAGACATAAAATAAAAATACACGCAACCATTGGAAGTGTAAATAAATAATGATCTCGCCCAACGTTAAATCCAGCCCACTTATAGACAATCATTTCCATACCTAAACAAACACATAGAACGACAAGTCCTAAAATTAAGGTTCGAGATTTATGAAAGACCTCCAATAACCTTTTCTCATAATTTCTAAACAAGCAACCCAATAAGACGTATAACAAACCTGTAAAAAGGAAATTACGATAATAAATACAATTACCCAGGAAACTTAACAAATAATTACCTAAAAATAAAAATGGAAGAACCCGATATGCCATATCCATTCTTTCCCACTTACGAATAATATATAGGATAACAAATACATATAATAAGGCATAAAAATACCACAAATGGCCAACGAAAGGAAGTTCATTGAACAACAACCATTTAGCTATTCTTCTTATATTAAAGGTTTGTAAAAGCCAATCAGGTGATATATCTGAACCGACACGTGAGCCCACATAAGAATATAAAAAATAAAACAAAGTAGAAAAAACAGTCAGCCAAATGACCTTTTTCAGATGTTTTCTAAATTTCTCGTCAGTCATCAACGGTAAATAATAACCGGTAATCATAAAGAACAAAGGAACTGCCACACGCACCAAAGCGAGAATCCCCAAACCCATATAACCGGTAAAGCCGGTATGAATTATTACAACTCCAAAAGCCAAGAAGAACTTTAATGTATCAAAACACTCCTGCCTTGAAGAAAAGGTACTCTTACCCAAGAGTATTGAGGAATTTTCTAATTCACATTTACTACTACCCATTTTTAATGATTCCCAATCCATTAATAGGGTTCAAGGCTCCGTTACCCCATGTTTTCCAATAATAATCCAGATAAGACATAAAAAAAGCGTGAAGCCCTGCACTGTCGCTCGCTCCACGTTCTGAGGCTCCTGGAAATTGCCCATCCTGTCGAAACGAGCAACGTCGAAGCCCCACGCCGATGATATATATAACGTACCTATATGCCGAACAAAGTCAATAGAGCATGGATACTCTATTGGCTGTACAGCATAATTTGGTATATATAATACACCCACGGGGCATTCACGTTGCCTTGTTTTTGACAGGATATTTGAAATTTTTCCAGGATTTCAGAACGTCAAATCCAAAGCGTAGTAAACGCCTTAATATGTCATGCCCCACCCTTCCAACGCTTCACAACAAAGCGATATACGGCGTAGGACAATGCAAAGGTAATAAGAACTATTCTTTTTTCCGCAAATCCAAAGAAAAGTTATATAGATTTACATGATTTATTAATGATAATAGCTCTTTGTAAACACAAAATCATAAATTTCTGATGCTGAGCACATAGTCCACATGACTATGAACGTCACCATAAATCTATATTCTAATGGCATTTAAATGATAACTCAGAGAACAAAAATACCGGCTGACTCCTTGTGAATCAACCGGTACTTTAGGATATGTCCGGAAAGCAATCCTTCCGGATATTTCAGGCACTTATTTCTTTGCATCCAGCTCTTTAAGCAATTCATCTACCGCAGCCTTCAACTGTGTATCCTCTCCTTTCACTACTGTTTCAGGCGCGTTCAACACATATACATCCGGCTCCAGCTCTTTGTTTTCCAGGTAACTTCCGTCCGGCAGACGATAACCCACAACAGGAATACCGTAAATCAAATCCGGATCCTGCATCTGTACCCAGTTTACGCTGGTCATGGTTCCAGGTACCGGAGCACCAACCAGCTTACCCATCTGACGATGTTTGTACACCCACGGCGTGCCGTGTGCATTGGAATAGTTGGCTTCGCACTGTACCATGATAGAAGACTTGTTCCAGCGACGGCTCGGCATGTCGCATGCTTCACGACCACGGATCACCTGTGTCAAATACTTCTGCCCACTGAACAGCACTTCAATATCTTCATGCAAACGTCCTCCTCCATTGAAACGGGTATCAATTACAATACCTTCGCGGTTGTTGTACTTACCCAAAATATCGGAATATACCGTACGGAAGCTGCCGTCGTCCATTGATTCGATATGTACATATCCCAGACGGCCATTTGACCATTTATCCACATCTGCCGCACGCTGTTTTACCCAACGTTCATACAGCAGACTGCTCAGCGTTCCCCCGCTGATAGGCTTCACCACTTCATCCCAGCGTTCTTTTGATTGTGCATCGTAGAATGAAACCAATATCTTCTTGCCAGCCTTTCCGTTCAGCAAAGCAGAGAAATCGGCATCTACCGGCTGACCGTCAATCTTTTCAATCACCACACCCGGTTTTACCCGTGTAGTTTTCCGGTCGAACGGACCTTTTTCCACCACTTCGTCCACTTTCATACCTTTTCCGGTATAATTCCAGTCATAAAGCAATCCCAAGCTGGCAGTTGCTTCCTTCACTCCCGGACGATAACGGCCACCTGTATGCGATACATTCAGTTCGCCCAACAGTTCACTCAACATTTCCGCGTAATCATATTTATTATTGATATGCGGCAGGAAACAACGATAATTAGCGGTCATAGCCTTCCAGTCTACCCCGTGCATATTCACCTCATAAAAACGCTTCTGTTCCTCACGGCACATATTATCATACATATAGGCACGTTCGGCAGCCAAATCCATCTTCATTTCTGCACGATAAGAAATCGGTTTCAGCTTCTCACCACCCAGATCCATTTTCTGCATGGAGCCTGAACCTAATACGAAAAGATTTTTTCCTTCCTTATCCATTTCCATATCGGCCCAGCCGGAACCCATCTTATGTAACAACTTGGTTTCCCGTTTGCGCAAATCCATCTTCCACATATCGAATCCGCGCTCAAAAGCCGACAGGTAATACAGGCTTTCTCCATCCTTTGACAAAATAGCCGAAGCGATGCTCGATGAATTCGGAGTCAGACGTACGATGCGGTCCTGAATGCCCTCCAGTTCCACCACGATGTCTTTCACCTTGTCGGCTTCCTCTTTCTTGTCCTTATTTTCTTTTTTATCTTCTTTCTTTCCGTCTTTCTTGTCCGCAGCTTTTTCCTGTTCTTTTTCCAGTTCCTTCTGGAGTTCATAATCCTCTTTGCTCATGCGGAACTTGTCGTAGGCATCCTGATTGACAAATACCATCATCACATCGTCCAGTGAACCCCATGAGGCATGATTTCGCATACCGTAACGCTCTGTAGTAAACAAAATGGCATTACCGTCCATTGTCCACTTCGGAGAACTGCTTGTATAACCACTGTTCGTCAGGTTGACTAACTCTCCCTTTCCATCTGCACTGACCAAAGCAATGTCCGTGTAAGGATCATGCTTGTTTCCGATAAATTCCAGTGTAAACCATTTGCCGTCTGGCGACCAGGCATAATTAAACCCTCCACTCAATTCATACCATGTGCTTCCATCGGTAATCTGACGTACCTTATTTGTTTCCAAATTCAGCACTTTCAGGCGGATACGGTCCTCAATGAAAGCCACTTCCTTGCCATCGGGTGAGAACTTAGGATACATCCGTTCCACTGTCTTCGAAGGCAACAGTACTTCTTCTTTTATCAATGTCGCATTCGGGAAATTCAAATCCTCTTTCCGTTCAATTTCCGCCTTATAAAGCTGCCAGTTTCCATCGCGTTCGCTGGCATATACCAGTGTACGGTTGTCTGCCCCGAAAGAAAGTCCTTCTTCTGCTTCAGGTGTGTGCGTAATCTGCTTGGTAGTACCATATTCCACAGAAGTCACGAACACTTCTCCACGTACAATGAAAGCCACCTGCTTACCGTCGGGCGAAGCTACCGCTTCCGATGCCCCCCGAGTATAGCTCAATGTAACCGGAATTTCCTGGTCATCCCGTGTCAGTGACACATTCACCTTACTTGGTTTTCCGCCTTGTTTCTGCGTATAAATTTCTCCATTATAAGTATAGCACAGCGTACCGTCGCCTCCCAAAGAAAGGAAACGCACCGGATGTGTAGAGAATGAAGTCAGCGGTTTTACCTGTTCCGGATTATCCAGCGGGAAAGAATAGACGTTAAACGAGCTTTTGTTACGTTCACTCAAGAAGAAAACCTCCTTACCATCCGACGAAAGCACCGGATTACGGTCCTCTCCTGCCCGCTTGGTCAGATTGGTATGCTTGCCCGATGCCATGTCGTACATCCATACGTCCCGTGTAATAGAAGAAGTATGATGTTTACGCCATTCATCTTCAAATCCTTTCCGGTCCTGATACAAAAACTTGTCGCCTGCCGCATTAAAACAAACCATTTCGGCAGGAGTACCCAGAATTTGTTCCGTTTTTCCACCTTCTGCAGAAACCTTATACAGTTCTGTCATGGCAGAAGTCGGGAACAATGCACTGCTGGCAGGGTCCTGAATGCTTGCAGAAAATACAATAAACTTTCCGTCCGGTGTAAACGCAGAAGGAATTTCCGAAGCAGAATTCGTAGTCAGTCTGCGGGCAGAACCTCCGTTAGCCGGCATAACAAACACATCTGTATTTCCAAAACGATCGCTGGCAAAAGCAATCTGTTTACCGTCCGGCGACCACACCGGAGACGACTCATACGAATCTTGTGTAGTCAGCTGTACCGCTTCTCCACCCTTGGCAGACACTTTGTAAATGTCGCCCTTATAACAAAATACAATTTCTTTTCCGTCTGGAGAGATACGTACATCACGCATCCATAGCGGAGTAACCGCCATGGCATGTGCAAAAGTAGTCCCCAGCAACAATGTGCACAATATTTTTTTCCTCATAAGCTAAGTTGTTTTGCAAACAAAGGTAAGGATTCCCGTCAGAAACAGAAAAAAAGTCAGAAATTATTTGGAAGGTATTCATAAAAACGCTTATCTTTGCAGCGTTTTCTGAGGAAAACAACAAAAAGTTTGGACTATGGTGTAATGGTAGCACAACAGGTTTTGGTTCTGTTTGTCCAGGTTCGAATCCTGGTAGTCCAACGTTTTTCAAGACATTTATAGTCAAAAGCCCGCTAAAACGACATTTTAGCGGGCTTTTTTGTTATCCTGACAAATATAAAAAATATTAAAAATTTACTCTCAATAGATTTTATTAATTGGCATATCATTTTTTTTATAAAATAATAAATATATTTGCATCAAAAAAACATCTGAAGCAGAATAATAAAAACTTCGGATATATTACAAACCAAATTAACCCAAAATCATAGTAGTATGAAAAAAGGCATTTTTTTCAGAGAGGACTCCGTATGGAGAAAAAGATTATTGCAATCAATACCTGTCATAACAGGGTTATTCGTTGTCGCTAACGGTCATGCAGACCCCATCACAACTATTGATTCGAAACTAATCGTACAACAAACATCTACGATTACAGGTAAAGTTCTGGACAGCAATGGAGAGGCTCTAATTGGTGTAAACGTGCTGGAAAAAGGAACAACCAATGGTACCATCACTGATTTTAATGGAAATTTTACTTTAAATTTATCATCATCTAATTCCACACTGGTATTCTCTTATATCGGCTATGTAAGTCAAGAAATATCAGCAAAAGGTAAAAAAGATTTTACTATAACTCTAAAGGAAGATTCAGAAACATTAGAGGAAGTAGTAGTTGTTGGTTATGGAACACAGAAAAAAGTAAACCTTACAGGTTCTGTTTCTTCTGTTTCAGCTAAAGATATACAAGATGTACCAACATCAAATACAGCATCCTTGTTACAAGGCCGTATGCCTGGTTTGGTAATAAGCCAAAATGGAGGTCAGGCAGGTAAAGAAGATATGGAAGTTAGAGTACGCGGTGTAGGAACATTTGGAAATAATAACCCGATGGTTTTAATTGACGGAGTTGAAGGAACCCTGTCACAAATGAGTGATATTCCAGCAGCCGACATCGAGAATATTTCTGTTTTAAAAGATGCCGCCTCTGCTGCAATCTATGGTGTACGTGCAGCAAATGGTGTCATTTTAATAACCACAAAAAAAGGAAAAGCCGGAAAAATCTCTGTAAACTACTCAGGTAGCTATACCCTGCAAAAACCAATGTTGCCAACTTATATTGACAGTTATCAATGGGCTTTAATGAAAAACGATGTAGCTCCAGACACTTATGATGCAACAGCATTACAGAAACTCCAAGATGGATCAGATCCGGATCATTATGCTAACACAAACTGGCTTGACGAGGTATTCAGAAATGCAAGTATGCACCAACACCATCTTTCTGTTTCTGGAGGTAACGAACATACCCAATATATGACTTCTATCTCTTATTCTAACCAAGAAGGTATAATGAAGAAAACAGGAGCTGAGAAATTTTCATTCCGCTCTAATGTAGATAGCAATATCGGCCGTTTCAATTTTGGCTTAAACGTTTCAGGAAACAAAAACAATGTTGACCAGCCAGCCTCTATCGCTCCAAGCGGTGAAACAAGTGTCATGCGTTATTTATCATGGTTCTCACGTCCCACAGTTCCTGTAAAATATTCCAACGGTTACTATGGCTATGTAGACGGATCTTTAAAAAATGCAGAATTAGTCAAAAACCCGCTACAATTCATGGAACAAGGATATCGTCTTGACGAAGCCTGGCGTTTTAATGGAAAAGCATATGCAGGTATCGATATTATTGACGGACTAAAATTCAAAACAAGCCTGGCATATGCATTCTACATGAATGCCACTAAAAAATATACGCCCAAAGAACTGGCACGATATGATGCAGAAGGCAATATATTAAAAGCAGCCGGACAAAACAACAGATTAGAAGATTATTATTGGAGAGAAGCTACGTGGACAAATGAAAACATTCTTACATACGACAAAAAATTCGGGCTTCACAATTTAAATGTATTATTAGGGCATTCTCTTATCAGCTACACTCGCTACACAACTACAGCCGGCATAGAAGGCTTTCCAACAGAGAATATTTATGAAATGGATGGAGGATCAAAAAATCCATCAGCAGTAGGTAATAGTGATGAATACAGATTGCAATCATTCTTCGGACGTATCAATTATAGTTACGCTGATAAATACCTTCTTGAAGTAAATGTACGACATGACGGTTCTTCACGTATGCCTAAAAATAACAGATATGCTACCTTCCCTTCTGTATCTGCAGGATGGGTATTTACCAATGAATCATTCATGGAGAATTATCAATGGCTATTCGGTAAACTCCGTTTTTCTTGGGGTAAGTTAGGAAACCAAGAAATTGGCAGCTACGCTTATTTGGCAAGTTTAGGTGCATCGGGAAATTATTATTTTGACCAAAGTAAAGACCCACAAACTGGAATGGTATCCACCTCAATTCCAAATGAAAACATAAAATGGGAAACTACACGTACTTTAAATGTTGCTATTGATTTAGGTTTTCTGAACAACAAAATTCAAACAACTTTTGAATGGTTCGATAAGAAAACCTCTGACATCCTGATGCAATTAGCAATGCCTAATATCTTCTTAGGCTCATTGAGTGCTCCCTACCAGAATGTAGGTACAGTAAGAAATAGAGGTTGGGAATGGAATGTGAATTATAATGACAGTAAAGGAGACTGGAGCTGGTATGCCGGATTTAACTTGTCACATGTGAATAATAAGATTCTTTATATGGGTGGTTTGAATGAACGTATCAGCGGACAAACAATCAACCGGGTAGGTGAGCCTATCGGAGCATATTACGCATACCAGGCTCTTGGTTTATACAGAACAGAAGAAGATTTGAACAGAACTAACTCAAAGGGTGAAGTAATCAAGCAAAATGGTGTTGCTCCTAAATTAGGTGACATCATGTATGCAGACTTAAATGACGATGGAAATATCACTCCTGAAGACAGAACTATTATCGGTAACCCATTCCCTAAATATTCCTATGGTATCAATTTAGGAGCCAGCTGGAAAGGATTCGACCTTTCTACATTCTGGCAAGGTGTAGCAGGTATTTACCGTTACAATTGGGAAACGACAACAGATATCCGCGGTAATTTTACAGATAGATGGTTAGATCGCTGGTCTACTGATAATCCTAATGGTAAAATGCCGGCATTAGGCAACACAATGAATGAACAATTCTCATCTTTCTGGCTGGAAAATGCAAGCTATTTAAGATTGAAGAATTTCGAATTCGGCTACACATTCGGCAATCTCCCCAAAATTGGTGTTTCAAAACTACGTATCTACTTCGCAGGAACAAACCTGCTTACATTCACCAAACTTGACAACTGGGATCCAGAAAAAGGAGCTGGTGATACAAGAAATGATAACTATCCAAATGCCAAGTCATTCTCATTCGGTATAAACGTAACCTTTTAACTTATAAATACTACAATTATGAAACTAAAATTTAATCACTTATACAGAGGATTATTATTCTCCGGCTTAATGTTAGCCAATATTTCTTGCTCCGATAGCTTTCTGGAATTGGATAATCCCAATCAAGTATCAGACAATACGTTCTGGCAATCTGAAAGTGATGCCTTAATGGCTCTTGCAGCATGTTATGATGCTTTACAATCCGATCATTTATACGATGACAATGTAGATGGAGGTGGATTCGGTTTCCTTATGCGTGAAACAAGTACCGATAACGGACAGCATACTTGGGGTGACTGGATGCAGGGAAGCACCGTTTCTAAAGGAACTTCCGCAACGACTGACGGATGTTTTTCAAACTATTGGAATGCAAACTATGAACTAATCAAACGTTGCAATCTACTATTATCTAAAATAGATGCTATTCCGATGGAAGACAAGGCTAAAGGTACCATCAAAGCAGAAGCTATCGCATTAAGAGCCTTGGGTTATTGCAACTTGACTTCTTTGTATAGAGATGTACCATACATCACAGCCCCTTTAACTCTTGAAAATCCGGAGGCTCCCAAAGAGCTTAAAAGTACCATTGCAGACAAAGTTTTAGCCGATTTGAAAGCTAATAATCCGAATTTGCCACCAAAGGGAACAGAACAAAAAGGAAGAATGTCACAAGAAGCAGGATATGCAATTATGGGGCGTATGGCATTATTCAATCAAAGATGGGATGACGCCATCGAAGCATATAACAATGTAATTGGTAAAGTTTCTTTATTTAAATCTGGAGATGGTACTGATTATGAAGCCAATTTCAGAGATTTGTTCAAAGAAGATAATGAGACTTGTGATGAGGTTCTTTTAAGTGTACACTACACAGGCCCTGGACTAAAAGAGGGCAGCACTTTTGGAGTCTGTTGGAATGCTCCTTTGAATGCCATTGAAGCTTCAATGAATTTATGTGATGATTTTTATTGTACAGACGGGTTACCTATTGATAAATCACCTCTCTTTCAAGGCAGCCTTGAAAAAGGTAAGCACACACAAGAGAATCCTGATTATGCGAGATACAAAAACCGTGATCCACGGTTAAAAGCAACATTAATGCTGCCCGGAATGACTTGGAACGGAAAAGAATATACAAATAATTTACCTGCCAAATCTACAGCTTGTATTCTTAAATGGTTTACCCCAGAAAATACAGCTAATGAATATGACGGCAGCCTGGATTATTACATTATTCGTTACGCTGAAGTATTGCTTTCCATGGCAGAAGCTAAGATTGAAAAAAATGCTCCACAGACAGAAGTAACACCATACATCAACGAAGTGCGTGCACGCGTAGGTATGCCTGCTGTAGAAGCTGTAGAAGGAACCAGCCTTTCCCAGGATGAATTAAGAAAAATAGTCCGCCATGAACGCCGTGTAGAATTAGCTTTTGAAGATTTACGTCTGGCAGATTTATACAGATGGGGAGAGTGGGAAAATGCCGTAAAACGTATGCAAAATGATAAAGAATTCTATGGTGATAAATTCTGTGTATATGATTTTAATTATCGTGGAGCACAAGATACAGTCTGGCCTATTCCACAAGGAGAAATAGATACAAACAAGCAACTTGTTCAACACGATGAATGGAAATAACATGCTGAATAAAAAATAGGGTTGTCAATAGACAACTCTATTTTTATCTTTATCAAAGTATAGAATCTTAATAATAACAGTATGAAAAAAACATTGCATATTTTATATTATACCATTATTTCAATACTCATTCCATTACCATGTTTATCAGTTTCGCCTCAAAAAGGAAATATCTTATTTATAGATGAGTTCAACGAAAATTCTATTATACCAGATTCTTCAATATGGAAATTATGTACTTATGGTAATCACACATGGGGACAACATTTCAAGAATGTAGAAGGCTATGAAAATGTGAAAGTAGAAAATGGAGTATTAAAGCTAAAAGTTTCTAAGGATAAAAATTCTTATAAAAATGGAGGGATTCGCACAACGTCAGGATTTCCCTGTAATACCCGGTTGGAAGTCAAAGCTAAATTAACTAAATTAGTAAAAGGGGGATTTCCTGCCATCTGGCAAATGCCAATGGATGCACCACAATGGCCACGTGGTGGCGAAATCGACCTAATGGAATGGGTACAAGGTACTCCAAATGATATATACCAAACTGTACACACTTATTTTATAAATGGAGATAATGGTTCCGCAGGAGCCACTAATCCAAATCGACCTACCAATTTTGATATAACCCAATATCATGTTTATGCAGCAGACAGAACGGAAGAAGCTATAATATTCTACATAGATGGAAAAGAAACATGGAGATATCCTAATCAGCATCTACCAGAAGAAAAAATGCAATATCCATTTTGCCAATACAAATACGATATTATTTTAAATTTCTCACTCGGTGGAGACTTAAACGGGAATCCGACTTGGCCAGGGAAAATCAATGACGATGACTTACCAGGAGAAATGTGGATTGATTGGGTAAAAGTTTCTTCATTATAGCTATTCAAAATAAAGTTTCTTAATTCTTTACGCCTAAACATGACATAAAGCAACTGATATAAAGTAAGTAGAATGCCTGTCACTTCTCATTCCAAATTTTTACAGATACATAATTTCACGCAAACGTAACTGCGTAGCAATCTTTCTGTAATAAAAAACACGGACCTTTGGGCAGACTTAAAAAAAGGAAATTATTATGGAAACAATTGCTGACAAATATACAGTGGAGTGTACTCCCGACGGGGGATATTATGCTTATCTGTGCAATCATGAACAATGTTTTGCATACGGTGAAACAGAAGAAGAGGTCCTGGAAAATCTGGAGATTGCCGCAGAAGAGTTCTACAATGAATTCAGTTCCATATTCTACATGGAAGACATAGCTTGATAGTGTTCCAAAAAACACACATTGTAAATAAATTGCCAATATTTAGTCATTATCAAAAGCCATTTCTGTGGGACGCAGGAATGGCTTTCTTCTTGCTTCGTCTCCTCGCCTGTTGAAACAAGTTATTCATTTAACAGTCATACCCTTGTAATATACATTCCCTTCTTTTGTACAGCATGAAGAAAAACATGAAGCATGAAAGAAAGACCTTATTACCGGACCATTGTGGTGTCGGACATTCATTTGGGAACTACCCATTCGAAAGTAAACCAAATCAGCGATTTTCTTAGTAGAGTGGACTGCGGACGACTGATTCTGAACGGTGACATCATCGACGGATGGCATCTGCAGAAATCTGGCATCAGCAAATGGAAAGCGGAACACACGCACTTTTTTAAAATCATCATGAAAATGATGGAAAAACACGGTACGGAAATCATTTATGTACGTGGCAATCATGACGATTTTCTTGACAATCTTGCTCCCCTGCAATTCGCCAACCTGACCATTACAAAAGATTATATACTAGAAAGCAACGGAAAGCATTATTTCGTAACACACGGCGATGTGTTCGATAAGGTAACTACCAGCATGAAATGGCTGGCCAAACTGGGAGATATAGGCTATACGCTCCTGCTATGGCTCAACAGCCAGTACAACCGCTATCGCGTAAGAAAAGGAAAACCTTATTATTCACTTTCACAGGCCATCAAGCAGAAAGTAAAATCTGCCGTATCCTATATTTCTGATTTTGAAAACGTATTGGTAGACTTCGCGAAAAGCCGTCAGTGTGAAGGGGTTATCTGCGGCCATATCCACCATCCGGAAAACCGCATGATTGACCAGATACACTACCTGAACTCAGGCGACTGGGTAGAAACCATGTCGGCACTTACTGAAGATGAAAACGGGGAATGGAAAGTAATCTATTACACCGAATTGGAACAGCAGGCTACGAAACCTGAAGAAAATAATGTCATACCGCTAATACCTATCGCATCATGAAAATCTTATTTATCGTTCAGGGAGAAGGAAGAGGACACCTCACGCAAGCCATTTCGATGGAGAAACTGCTTAGAAGCAACGGACACGAGGTGGTAGAAGTACTCGTCGGAAAAAGTGAATCCAGACGGCTTCCGGGATTTTTTATACGGAACATCCAGGCTCCTGTCAAACAGTTTATCAGCCCCAATTTCCTGCCTACCCACGCCAACAAACGGGTAAACCTGACACGAAGCATCTTATATAATTTGTTGAAAGTGCCGGAATATGCAGAAAGTATATGCTACATTAACCGGCATATCAAAGAAACCGGTGCCGAACTGGTCATCAATTTCTATGAATTATTAACAGGATTGACTTATTTCTTTTTCCGTCCGGCAGTTCCTCAAATCTGTATCGGTCATCAGTACCTGTTCCTTCACAACCAATTCAAATTACCCAAAAAGAACAAATGCAGCCTGTTTTTCCTGAATTTCTTTACACGACTGACTGCATTGGGAGCTTCACAAAAACTGGCCCTCTCCTTCCGCTCCATGCCAGAAGACAATCATCAGCACATCAGCGTGGTTCCTCCTTTGTTGCGACAAGACGTATTGCAGCAGGAAAGCAAACCAGGTGACTACATCCATGGATATATGCTGAATGCGGGATTCTCTGAAAATATTCTGAACTGGCATAAAAAACATCCAGATACTCCTCTCCGCTTTTTCTGGGACCATTGGGAAGAAGAACCTGTGAAAAAAATAGACTCCACGCTTTCTTTCTATCAGCTTGACGATATAGAGTTTCTTCGCCAGATGGCAGGTTGCAAAGCATACGCCAGCACGGCAGGATTCGAATCGGTATGCGAAGCCATGTATTTAGGAAAACCCATCCTAATGGTACCAGCCCATATTGAACAAGAGTGTAATGCTTTCGATGCTATGCAGAACGGAGCAGGCATCATCGACCACAATTTTAACTTGAGCAACTTGCTGCGTTTTTCTCAAAACTACAAGCCCAACCGCCTGTTTGTAGAATGGGTGAAATCGGCAGAATACATCATATTGAATGAAATAGAGCGATTTGCTCCGCAAAATACCCTGCAAGGAATGTATCTGGTAGAGGAGTTTGTGTAAAAAAATCTAAATAATCGTTCTGAAATCATATTGTAACATAAAATCATTTTCTTTGCAAAAAAAGTGATTTTATGGTAACAAGAAATAGAAAAAAAGAAAAGCCTTATTTGGAAAGAGACATCAGTTGGATGTACTTTAACCGCAGAATCCTGCAGGAAGCAACCCGAAGTCATGTGCCATTGCTGGAACGAATGGCCTTTCTTGGCATCTATTCCAACAACCTGGATGAATTTTTCCGTGTCAGAGTAGCTTCTCAAAGCCGTATTGCGGAATGCATGGATAAATCGGCTGCCAAGGAAAGAGAAAAAGCAAAAAAACTGCTTAAGCAAATCGGAAAACTGAACGCACGTTACGTAAAGGATTACGAAGAAGCTGTAAGCAGTGTGACAGAGGATCTGAAAAAAGAAAATATCTATCTGGTATCCAATTCGGAAGTTACTCCCGAACAACTACAGTTCATCCAGTCTTTCTATAAAGAAAAGCTGAATGGACTTATTGTGCCCGTATGGTTCTCAGCCGTTAAGTTATTGGATTACGAAAACGATGAAAATATCTACCTGGCCGTAAAGGTAAGCAAGAACGGCAACAAGCCAATGGCGGACTATGCTTTTCTGGAACTCCCGGTAAATATTTGCGGACGTTTTGTGCAACTACCGGATCATGAAAATAAAAGTTATCTGATGTATCTGGACGACGTCATCCGCTGCTGTCTTCCGCTGGTGTTCGAAGGACTGGGATACGACAAATACGAAGCCTATGCCTTTAAGTTTACCCGCGACGCGGAAATGGAAATTGACAACGACCTGCGCACCGGTACACTTCAAAAGATTTCAAAAGGGGTAAAGAGCCGTAAAAAAGGAGAACCTCTTCGCGTAATCTATGATAACAACATGCCGAAAGACCTGTTGAAAAGGGTGTTGAAAAAGCTTGAACTTGACAGTCTGGACACAGTAATTGAAAGCGGACGTTATCAGAACCACAAGGATTTAATGAAATTCCCGGATTGTGGACACAGCAACTTGAAATACCCGAAATGGCCTCCCATCCTGAAAAAAGAACTCGACGGGCCAGAGAGTCTGTTGAAAAAAATTCAGGAGAAAGACCGCTTTATCCACGTGCCTTATCATAATTTCGACTCCTTCATCCGTGTGCTTCAGGAAGCAGCTGTCAGCAAACAGGTAACCAGCATTAAAATTACGCTCTACCGTCTGGCCAAGGAGTCAAAGGTAGTAAAGGCCCTTATCGGAGCTGCCCGTAACGGAAAGAAGGTAACCGTAGTCATTGAATTGCTGGCTCGTTTTGATGAAGCATCCAACATCAACTGGTCCAAGAAAATGCAGGATGCCGGCATCAAGGTGATTTTCGGTGTAGAAGGCTTGAAAGTTCACTCCAAGATTACACACATTGAGATGAAAAGTGGACCGGATATTGCTTGTATCAGTACCGGAAACTTCCACGAAGGAAATGCCAGAATGTACACAGACTGCATGTTGATGACAGCTTATCCGAAAATCGTGAAGGATGTAAATCAGGTGTTCGAATTCATTGAGCGTCCTTACACTCAGATACGGTTCAAGGAGCTGCTTGTTTCACCTAATGAGATGAAAAACAAGTTTGTGGCACTAATCAACAACGAAATAAAGAACAAGAAAGCCGGAAAACCTGCTTACATCAAAATAAAGATCAATCACATCACCGATCCGATTATGGTAGAAAAACTGTATGAAGCTTCGGAAGCAGGCGTAGATATTGACCTGGTAGTACGTGGTAACTGCTCGTTGATTACCAATGTACCCGATGTCAGCACACACATCCGGATTCATGGCATCATCGACCGCTATCTGGAACATTCACGCATTTTCATCTTTGCCAACGGAGGAGAAGAAAAAATATACTTAGGTTCTGCCGACTGGATGCCTCGCAACCTGGATCACCGCATCGAAGTGATTACTCCGGTCTACGATCCAGCCATCAAGGGAGAAATGAAACGCATTGTAGAATACGGCCTGAAGGATACCCTGCAGGGACGTATAGTAGACGGTGCAGGCGACAATCTGTTCTGGAGTGAAGAAACGGAAGAAGCTCCTTTCCGCTCACAGGAAGCGCTCTACAATTATTACCTGGCCGAAAATGAACAATAACTTAAATGTGATATTATGGACAATATGCTAAAAGACTGCAAGACGTACTATGGAGCCATTGATATTGGTTCGAATGCAGTGAGATTGCTCATCAAATGTGTAGAAGAAGACGAACAAGGAAAGGTTTTCTTTTCAAAAGTGCTTCTATTGCGTGTCCCTCTGCGTCTGGGATTTGACGTATTTGCGATGGGGAAAATTTCCGAAACCAAGGAAAAGAACATGCTCCGTCTGATGAAAGTGTTCCATCACCTGATGAAAATCTACGATGTGGAAGACTACCGTGCATGTGCCACCTCTGCCATGCGTGATGCAAAGAACGGAAAAGATATTATCAAACGCATCAAAAAGAAAACTGGAATCCGCATTGAAATCATTGACGGACAGGAAGAAGCCAAGATGATATACAACAACCACATTGAATGCATGGAAGACCGTAACGGAAACTATATGTATGTGGATGTGGGTGGAGGTAGTACCGAAATCAACTTGCTTTCACAAGGAGAACTCGTATGCAGCCGTTCGTACAACATCGGTACAGTACGTATTCTGAACAATGCCGTAAAGGAAACTGAATGGGAACGGTTGAAAAAGGATATGCAGGAACTGGCTATTTCTTACCCCGGTACGAACATCATCGGTTCGGGTGGAAACATCAACAAACTTTATCGTCTGGCGGAAAAGAAAGACAAGAAAAAGCAACGAATTACGGTGGAAGTACTGCACAAACTGCATGAAAGCCTGAACAAGCTGTCCGTAGAAGAACGAATGGAGAAATTCCAGCTTAAGCCCGACCGGGCCGATGTAATCGTTCCGGCTGGCAATATATTCCTGACCATTGCAGACATTATTCATGCTACGCATATTTATGTACCTGTAATCGGACTTGCCGACGGTATCATCGACGGACTGTACGCCAGTCACCTGGAAGAGAAACAGAAGATCTTAGGCATTCTTCCAAGTAAAAAAGATGTTTCGGGCACACCTGAAGATGCGGAAGAATAAGTCTTATTTTTCTAACAAGAAAAACCGCTTTATGAGCAAATTTCTCATAAAGCGGTTTTTTATTATTCACAACCTGTTTATAAACTGTTATTTCACATAAACATGTTGTATTTCAAGAATATACATCTTATGTAAATTACCATGTCCTTCACCATACCAACGGTTTATTAACAGCTTATCCACAAACTTATCCTCCTGAATCATGTCTGCATATAATTTCTTGCACACCAAAACCAGACGCGCCTGTTCGTACGAAATGGTTCCATCTTCCATCACATAAGGTTTCAAGCCTGAAGCAGCTACTTTATCCATATCTCGGCCTGATTTGGAACCACAAATTTTATGTATATCTTTATGCTCTTCTCCTAAAAAAGACAAGGTCAGCTTATCTCCTTCTTCAATAAATTCGTATGTATAACGTTCCGGACGAATAAAGATGAAAGCAACTGGTTTTCCCCATAAAATACCGGTTCCTCCCCAGCTGGCGGTCATCATATTAAATTTTTCCTGCGTACCGGCCGTCACCAGCATCCACTCTTTGCCAATGGCATCAAACATATTGTCCTGCAATTCAGACACACTAATTTCCTTCATATCCATTCATATTTAGTTTCTGCAAAACTAAATATTTTTCCTCTTTCCGCCTTTCCCCTTTTTTTATTTTTTAAGCCGAATTAAAATCCTATCCCCTCAAAATATCTTTTCCTATCTCGGCCTTTTAAAGTATCTTTGCAAGGAATATCATTAACTAAAAAAGAAAGGACTGAACCGTGGCAAAAGACAATGAGGTTGTACTGACCCCGATGATGAAGCAATATTTCGACTTGAAAGCAAAACACCCGGATGCCATCATGCTATTCAGGTGTGGTGACTTTTATGAGACTTACTCGGAAGATGCTGTAGCAGCTGCTGAGATTTTAGGAATCACCTTGACAAAACGTGCCAACGGTCAAAGCAAAACGGTGGAGATGGCGGGGTTCCCCCATCATGCACTCGATACCTACCTGCCTAAACTGATTCGTGCGGGACGAAGAGTCGCTATCTGCGACCAGCTGGAAGATCCGAAGACAACTAAAAAGCTTGTCAAACGCGGAATTACGGAACTGGTTACACCGGGAGTAGCCATCAACGATAATGTACTTTCTTACAAGGAAAACAACTTTCTGGCTGCCGTGTATTTCGGAAAAACAGCTTGTGGTATATCTTTCCTGGATATTTCTACCGGTGAATTTCTTACCGCCGAAGGACCTACTGACTATATCGACAAACTATTGAATAATTTTGCGCCTAAAGAAGTGCTTTTTGAACGCGGAAAGAAACCCATGTTCGAAGGAAACTTCGGCAGCAAATTCTTTACGTTCGAACTAGAAGACTGGGTATTCAATGAAACATCTGCAAAGGAAAAGTTACTGAAGCATTTCGAAACCAAAAACCTCAAAGGTTTCGGAGTGGAAAATCTTCATAACGGCATCATTGCTTCCGGAGCCATCCTGCAGTATCTTGACATGACCCAGCACTACCAGATTGGACACATCACTTCTTTGTCACGCATTGAAGAAGACCGCTTCGTACGCCTGGATAAATTTACGGTACGCAGCCTGGAACTTGTGGGCAGCATGAACGAAGGCGGTACCTGCCTGCTGGATATTATCGACCACACCATCAGCCCGATGGGAGCCAGAATGCTGAAACGCTGGATTGTATTTCCGTTGAAAGAAATCAAACCTATCAACGAGCGTCTGGATGTGGTGGAATTCTTTTTCCGGGAGCCGGAATTCAAGGAATTCGTCGAAGAGAAACTTCATCTAATTGGCGATTTGGAGCGTATTTGTTCCAAGGCTGCCGTAGGACGTATTTCTCCTCGAGAAGTCGTACAGCTGAAAACGGCCTTACAAGCTATTGAGCCCATCAAAAATGCCTGCCTGAATGCAGATAACGAGAGCTTGCGCCGTATCGGTGAGCAACTCAACCTATGCGCATCTATTCGTGATAAAATAGCTAAAGAAATTCAGAACGACCCTCCCCTGCTGGTCAACAAAGGGGGCGTGATTGCCGACGGAGTAAATGCCGAACTGGATGAGCTTCGTAAAATTGCGTATTCCGGAAAAGATTACCTGTTGCAGATACAGCAGAGAGAAAGCGAACTGACCGGCATTCCCAGCCTGAAGATTGCCTATAACAACGTATTCGGATATTATATCGAAGTACGTAACACCCATAAGGATAAAGTTCCTGCAGAATGGATTCGTAAGCAGACACTGGTCAATGCGGAACGTTATATTACCCAGGAACTGAAAGAATACGAAGAAAAGATTCTGGGAGCAGAAGACAAGATTCTGATTCTGGAAACCAAGTTATACAACGAACTGGTTTGTGAACTGGCCGAATTTATACCTGCCATCCAGATCAATGCCACACAGATAGCACGTCTGGACTGCCTGCTGTCGTTTGCCAACGTGGCTCGCGCCAATAAATACATCCGTCCGAATGTGGTGGATGATGATGTGCTTGACATTCGTCAGGGACGTCATCCGGTTATTGAGAAACAATTGCCGCCAGGAGAAAAGTACATCGCCAACGATGTGTATCTCGACACGGAAGAGCAGCAAATCATTATTATCACCGGACCGAACATGGCCGGTAAGTCGGCTTTGCTCCGACAGACTGCCCTCATCACCCTGATGGCGCAGATTGGATGCTTTGTCCCTGCCGAAAGTGCACACATTGGCCTTGTAGATAAAATCTTTACCCGTGTAGGTGCCAGCGACAACATTTCAGTAGGAGAATCTACGTTCATGGTTGAAATGAACGAGGCAGCCAATATCCTCAACAACATTTCTCCGAGAAGCCTGGTGCTTTTTGATGAATTGGGAAGAGGAACTTCCACCTACGACGGTATTTCCATTGCATGGGCTATCGTGGAACATATTCATGAACATAAGAAAGCCCGCGCACGTACCCTCTTTGCGACGCACTACCATGAACTGAACGACATGGAAGCTCAGTTCAAACGCATAAAGAATTACAACGTATCGGTCAAAGAAGTGGACAACAAAGTCATTTTCCTTCGCAAGCTGGAAAGAGGCGGAAGTGCACATTCCTTTGGTATCCACGTAGCCAAAATGGCCGGTATGCCGAAATCCATTGTCAAACGTGCCGACGAAATATTGCACCAGCTGGAAGCGGAAAACCGTCAGGAAGGTATTTCAGTCAAAGGACAGCCCAGCAAACAGTCTGCATCCGACGGAATACAACTTAGTTTCTTCCAGTTGGATGACCCCGTACTCTGCCAGATAAGGGATGAGATTCTGAACCTGGATGTAAACAACCTGACACCGCTGGAAGCCCTGAACAAACTGAATGACATCAAAAAAATTGTAAGAGGAAGATAATTTGTAACGCTTATGTCAACTATTATTTATCCGGCCCCTATATTCGGCCCCGTCCATAGCCGCCGACTTGGCGTATCCCTCGGAATCAACCTGCTTCCGGGAGACGGTAAATTCTGTACATTCGACTGTATCTATTGCGAGTGTGGATACAACAAGGATTTCCGTCCCAAACAAAAGGTACAGACACGTGAAGCCGTACGTGAAGCACTCGAAAAGCGTCTGGCCGAGATGAAAGAAAACGGTCCTTTTCCAGACGTACTGACTTTTGCCGGCAACGGAGAGCCGACCGCCAATCCTTATTTTCCAGAGATTATTGAAGATACACTGGCCCTGCGCGACAAATATTTCCCCAATGCTAAGGTCAGCGTACTGAGCAATGCCACCCTTATCCACAACCCGAAAGTGTTTGCCGCACTCAACAAAGTGGACAACAATATTCTGAAACTGGATACCGTGGACATGGACTACATCCGGACAGTAGACCGCCCTACCGGACACTATGAGGTGGAAAACATCATTGAAGGCCTGAAAGCATTCAAAGGGAACCTGATTATTCAGACTATTTTCATGAAAGGTACCACGGAAGACGGAAAAGATGTGGATAACACCTCCGATAAATACGTACTTCCCTGGCTGGAAGTAGTCAAGCAAATAAATCCCCGCCAGGTAATGATTTATACCATCGACCGGGAAACTCCCGACCAAAAGCTTAAAAAAGCGACAAAGGAAGAATTAGACCGCATAGCAAGACTCGTAGAAGAAGCAGGTATCAAAGCCAGTGCTTCGTATTAAAAAACAACAGCGTGTACGAATTTCCTGGTGAGTTCGTACACGCTGTAATTTTTTTAATATGACTTATTCAGGACTTTTCTTCTATCTTGGAATGATAGCTCTCATAAGAGTCCCATTTCGCTTTATAGGCCTCCGATTTACCTGAAGGAACCATTATTTTCAGTATACTCTCCTTAAATGGAAATGGATTACCTGTAAGTTCCGGAGCTTCTTCTCCCTCAAAAGTAATTGTTTCTACAGTAGAGTTTGTTCTTAACGCCTGGTCTCCCACTTTCTTCACCGATTTAGGAAGGGTTATTTCTTTCAACTTTCTGCAACCTACAAAAGTCCATCCTTGAACTTCAGAAAGACTTTGAGGAAATGCAAAGGAAGTCAAAGACGTACAATTCTGAAACGCTCCTATTTCTACCATACAATCAGCTGTTTTCATTTCCCCCACATAGGCAACTTTAGTTAATTGTTCACAGTCACTGAAGGCCTGATAACCTATTCGCTACATATTATTCGAAAGAGTTACAGACGTTAATTCCACTACTCCTCTGAAAGCTTCGTCATCTATCTCCTGCAATTCTGCTGAAAATACAACCTCTTCCAAATGTGTACCTAAAAAGGCCTGCAAACCTATTTTTTTCAATGAAGCAGGCAGAGTAACTTTTTTCAATCCTGTTTCACGAAAAGCATCGGAACTGATTTCCTGCAGAGCCGTTTTGGACAGGTCAACTTCTGTCAAAGCCACACAATCTTCAAACGCATGTCCACCTATCTCCTTTAAAGAAGCGGGAAACGCGACAGAAGCCAATTTCTGGCTTCCTGAGAAAGCTTGAAGCTCTATAACAATCCCTCATTAAGCACTAAAGATTCGATATGAGAGTCTCTGAAAGCCCCAGAAGCGATGGTTTTCACTTCTGCCGGGAGTACAACCTGAGTTAAAGAAGGATCTTTTATACCGGTTAATATTCCATTTTCTATCACAAAAGGAGATTCTACATTCTCACCGGCATCTTCACCGGGTTTTTCTTCCATTGTTTCATCTCCCTCTGCACCATCTTGATGAACGACTTCTATTTTAAAGGAATGCGCTTTCCCAAGCGTAACTGTTCCTCCTCTACTCCACCATCTATAATTTGAGGCATCCTGCAATTCCTGCACCACAAACATCAGCTCAGCAGATGTTCCTTTCACAAACCATGGACGACTTTCCAACACAAAATGAGCTATTCCTTTTTGATTGGTAATGACCTCGGCCAATGGCTTTACGGTATGATCTTTCTGAAAATCTTTATAACGATTCTCATCGTATAAACCAACTGTTTTATTTTCCAAAGGCTTCCCTTTTGAATTGCATACGAAAATTTCTACAGTTGCGGGAGTTTCATTCAAAGATGGATTCTCCTTCTTGCAGCTTAGAAAAAGCATACACATGCTCCACAAAGCTACGGACACAAATTTGATTATGTTCATAGATTATTAATTAAAAAAGATAGTGATTTTTTTCTGTATATTTATAACAAATAAAAGAGAAAAAAGTTTTCAGGCAATATCTTATTTAACTAAAATAATCTGATTGATTTTATATATACCTCTTTTTATATAGAAATCATAAACATTTATTTATCAACCATTTACGTTTGTTTTAACTTTGTAGAATTGTACAAAATCTCCACATTACGATGAGGATTAATTACCCATTTAGCAGATTACGGAATTTCAGCTATTTTTTATCCTCGTCTGATTACCAGGTCATTAAGCCTTACACTGTATTTTGGCATTCTATTTGATTTACTGTTAGCGTAGAAACTTACTTAACTAACTATTAAAATTGAAGCAATATGAAAAAGTTATTTGTAGCAGTAGCATTGGTAATGGGATTAGGAACTTCAGTTGCGTTTGCAGAAAACTTCCACGCAAGTGTAGACAGTGTGAACATTGTAAATGAGTTCAAACCCATCGAAGTAAAAGATCTTCCACAGGCAGTTCTGGATGCAGTGACAAAAGATTATGCTGAATTTACCATCAAAGAAGCATACGTAGAAGAAGTGGAAGGAACAAAAACCTACAAAGTAGTTCTGACGGACGCAGAAGACAACACAACCGCCGTGTTATACACTGAAAAGGGTGAAGTATTGGAATAAGCATTCACACGATTGACGGGAATGTGCCAAGTACGGCATGTTCCCGTTTTTTTTATTTTTCCACTTATATGAAATAAAAAATCCTGATTCAAAATGAACCAGGATTTTTTCGCGGTGCGTACGGGACTCGAACCCGTGACCCCATGCGTGACAGGCATGTAT
>ERZ773178.1596-NODE-1596-length-23425-cov-4.249636_pt1 | contig 23425 bp, 19 predicted proteins | sample MGYA00580533_ERZ773178 | MGnify/ENA primary metagenome ERZ773178 (study PRJEB29015, sample SAMEA2737859) | human gut metagenome | biome: human gut; feature: human-associated habitat; material: faeces | place: China | collected 2012 ...
TCCGGATCGAACGCTTCGAGGGTCACGCGGCAGAAGTTGTCGCCTTTCGAGATGATGCTATGATTATATTATGGATTTTCTGTAGAAAGAAGATTGCACAGACACAAGCACTGTTTTATTTTGGTATATTTGCAATGATTATAGGTGCATGGGCTCTTAATGAGACTGATATTGCAACGATTCTTGTGCAGGACAGGAAGATAGGTTCACTGATAGGATATGTACTGCTTATGATGATACCTATTCCTTTTATGCAGGCGGAGAAGAATTTTTTTCAGATAGGGAAAAGTGCTGCGAATAATATCTTGTGCGCCATATATGCTGCAACAGCTGTAATACTGCTTGTATGTCATATGACAGGAGTGTGTGAGTTTAAGAACAGCGTGTACATTATACATATGATGCTTGTTATGTCACTTGTATATTTCTGTGCAATTCTTATTAAAAGAGTATGGGTTAAAGGCTTTGACAGGAAAGTAAAAGCTAATATTATAGGTGCAGCTGCACTTGGGATTTCTATGATTGTTGATCTTATTGCATATTATAAGGGAATGCAGCAGACAGATCTTATAGGAAAACTGGGTATTCTTGTATTTATTATTGTGCTTGGTTATGAGAGCATATCAGAAGCATTTGAGAAGATTAAGGAAGGACAGAAGGCAGATTTCTACAAAGAGATGGCTGTAACTGATACTATGACAGGGGTTTATAATCGCTCTGCATTTCAGGAGTGGGAACATGAAACTTCTGATTATGAAGGATATTCTATAGCAACATTTGACCTTAATAATCTCAAGTGGTGTAATGATAATCTGGGGCATGCAGCAGGAGATGCCTATATTCAGGCATCAGCCAGAATTATTAAAGAGATATTTGGCAGTCATGGCAAATGTTATCGTATAGGCGGGGATGAATTCTGTACTGTAATTAATCAGAAGCAAAAAAGTTTTGATATTGGAAGACATGTGAAGCAGCTAAGGGAACTTGAAAAGTATGCTGAAGAAGAGATTGGAATCAAAGACCTTAATGTGCAGATTGCATGTGGTTATGCTGAATATGATATAAAGACAGATAAGAACTTTGAAGATACGAGAAGCAGAGCTGATAAGAAAATGTATGAGAGTAAGAGAAGATTGAAAAGAGAGTGATATATGGATAAATACGGAATATTAAAGCATTATTTTGGGTATGATTCATTTCGTCCAGGTCAGGAAAAGTTAGTTGATGCTATTCTTGCTGGGCAGGATGTGTTAGGAATTATGCCTACAGGTGCGGGAAAATCATTATGTTATCAGGTGCCGGCATTGTTAATGTCCGGCATTACTCTTGTTGTATCTCCACTTATATCGCTAATGAAGGATCAGGTTGGAGCACTTAATCAGGCAGGTGTACATGCAGCTTATATTAACAGTTCTCTTACAGATAATCAGATAACTAAGGCACTCGCATATGCAAAGCAGGGACGGTATAAAATTATATATGTTGCACCTGAAAGGCTGGAAACATGGGGGTTTCTTGATTTTGCCACACATGTAGAGATATCTATGATTACTGTAGATGAAGCTCACTGTATATCACAGTGGGGGCAGGATTTCAGACCAAGTTATCTGAATATATTGTCATTTGTTAAGAAGCTGGCAAGGCGTCCTATAATAAGCGCATTTACAGCTACAGCGACAAGCAAAGTAAGAGATGATATATTGCAGATTCTTTCCCTTGAAAGACCGGTAATACTCACTACAGGTTTTGACAGAAGCAATCTGACATTCAAGGTCAAGCATATTAAGGACAAGGATTCATATATACTTGATTATCTTGTAAGCCACAGACAGGATAGTGGGATTATATACTGTGCTACAAGAAAAAATGTTGAAAAAGTCTATGACATGCTTAATGCCAACGGACTTTCTGTGACTAAGTATCATGCAGGTCTCTCAGCAGAAGAGAGAAAAGAAAATCAGGATTCATTTATATATGATATCAAGCCGGTTGTTGTTGCAACTAATGCATTTGGAATGGGAATTGACAAGTCAAATGTAAGATTTGTAATTCATTATAATATGCCGCAGTGTATAGAGAATTATTATCAGGAGGCTGGACGTGCCGGAAGAGATGGAGAGGATTCAGAATGCGTATTGCTGTATTCTCCGCAGGATATCATGATAAATAAGTTTTTCATAGAACATAGAGAGCCTAATCCTGATATGGATGCAGAAGAACAGGCACGTCTTATGATTCTTGATAAAAGAAGGCTTAATGCAATGGTCGATTACTGCAAGACAACAGGTTGTTTAAGAGAGTATATACTTAAATATTTTGGAGAAAGACCAGACAATCCAGAGGGTGGAAGATATAACTGCCATAACTGCTCTAATTGTGTCGTTGATGAGGCAGAGCAGGAAGCAGATGAGGCTTATATGTATCCGGGAAACCGTTTCAGTGCACCTGTATCAAGGAATGCTGCAATGGTGGCAGACAGAATGAAGCGTTCTGCTGCTGCTGCAAAATCAGCATATGCAACATCTAAGTCAAAGAAGCCGGAGGATGCACTTAATGACAGAGGTGTTATGTTGTTTAACAGACTGCGTGAGTTAAGAAAACAGATAGCTGTTTCAGTAGGCGTTCCGCCATATGTAATATTTTCAGACAGGACGCTTATAGATATGTGTCTTAAAGTTCCGTTTAATCAGGAAGAAATGCTGTCAGTAAGCGGTGTCGGTGAGAATAAATATGAGCGCTATGGCAAGGTGTTTATGGATGAAATATATGATTTTCTCGATGGTATGAAGCAGAATCTGGCAAGATGAGAAAATGTGCTTATGGACAGTATTTTGCGAGATGAGATTACAGATGTTAATTGTATGAAATTATATGGCTTCAAATCAGAAGAATGAATGGGAGATATGAATGAAGAATTATAAGATGATAATCACTTATGATGGTACAAGGTATTATGGCTGGGAACATCAGCCAACTACAGATATGACAATTCAGGGCAAGTTAGAATCAGTGCTTTCTGCCATGACAGGAACTGAGGTTGAGGTTATAGGTGCAGGAAGAACAGATGCCGGAGTGCATGCAAAGGGAATGGTAGCCAATGCACATATGGAAACAAAGATGAAGGAAGATGAGATATGCGATTATATGAACAGATATCTTCCAGAAGATATCTGTGTGCAGGAGGTTCGTGTTGCATCTGACAGATTCCACAGCCGTTACAATGCACAAGGGAAAACTTATTGCTATACATGTTATGTTGGGGATAAGAAGCCTGTATTTAACAGAAAATATGTCAATATAATTGAGGGTAAGCTGGATGTTGATGCCATGAAGAGGGCAGCAGACATACTTACTGGAGAACATGATTTTGCATCATTTTGTGGTAATCCCAAGATGAAGAAATCGACAGTCCGTGAGATTTATTCGATAGATGTTTCTTTAAAGGGTTCATTCCTTAATCTTACATATCATGGAAGCGGATTCCTGCAGTACATGGTAAGAATATTAAGTGGTACACTTCTTGAAGTTGGACAGGGAAAGAGAACACCAGAGAGTATGTATGAACTTTTAGAGGAGAGAAACAGAAGCCTTGCAGGTGCAACTGCGCCGGCGAAGGGATTGTGTCTTCTGAAGGTTGACTACTCGAAGGAGGCTTGATAGTCCGGACGCCGTACAGTGTGCTGTGGAAGGGTGTGAGAAGTCCTTAGGCATCTGCCCTCAGGATTCTTATGTCTAGTGAAACTAAATGCCGCAATCTGCTGAGTTTTTTATGTGGCTTGTAATCAAACGCGCTTCGCTTGAACGAGATTACAAGCCACAATCTTTAGCAGATTGCGGCATTAACTTTCACACGACATAAGAATATTCGGGCATACACCCAAGGATACCACACACCTATCCCACAGCATACTGTACGGCTGACTTTTTCTTCTTCAAGTAGTCAGCCTACGGACGAATGCTCGCCTGCGGCATTGCATTCTGGGTGGGGTGGTGTCGTTTGGGTGTATGTTTAAGTTGTGTGCTCGATTTATGACGAGTCGTGTGAATGTTAATAACGCCATCTGCAGAAGGTCTGTGCATGAAATCTCGTTCAAGCGAAGCGCGTTTGATTTCATGCATAGTAATAGACTTTGCAGATGGCGTTATTTACTTTCACTAGGCGAGGAATCCATGAGAGCATGCAATATAAACATACACCCAAGCGACTCCCTCACTGTACTAATTAAAGCACCTTCGACAAGAAATCCTTCAATCTCTCACTCTGAGGATTGCCAAAGAATTCTTCCGGAGCCCCCTCTTCATTGATGACTCCATCATAGAAGAACATGCATCTGTTGGCAACTTCTTTTGCAAATCCCATCTCATGAGTTACGACAATCATTGTCATTCCTGATGCAGCAAGTTCCTTCATGATTGCGAGAACCTCACCAACCATTTCAGGATCTAGTGCGGATGTCGGCTCGTCGAAAAGCATTATCTCAGGATTCATTGCGAGTGCTCTTGCAATAGCAACTCGCTGCTTCTGACCACCACTCAACTGGTTAGGATAAGCATCGGCTTTGTCAGAAAGTCCCACTCTTGCAAGAAGCTCATCAGCTTTCTTATCAGCTTCTTCCTTACTCATAAGTCCCAGCTTAGTAGGAGCAAGAGTTATGTTTCTTCTTATAGTCATATTAGGGAAAAGGTTAAAATGCTGGAACACCATTCCAATCTTCTCTCTTAATTCATCCACATTTACACTCTTATCTGTAAGATCCTGCTCATGGAATAATACATGACCTTCTGTAGGAGTTTCAAGAAGGTTAAGTGAACGCAAAAATGTTGATTTACCGCAGCCAGATGGTCCGATAATTGCAATAACCTCTCCTTTGCGGACTGTTGTATTGATTGATTCTAATACAACATGGTCGCCAAAAGATTTCTTCAAATCCTTAACTTCAAGTATGATTTCGTTAGTATTATCGCTCATTGTTTCTTAACCTCCTCTCAAGTTTCTTAACAAGCTGTGAAAGTCCCATAACCATTACAAGGTAGATGATGGCAACACCAATAAGTGGAAGCATTGGATCATAAGTTATGCTTCGGATAATATCGCCGCCTCTTGTAAGGTCGTTAAGACCGATATAACCGCTGATAGATGTTTCCTTTAACAGAACAATGAACTCATTAGCAAGTGCTGGGAGAACATTCTTGAATGCCTGTGGAAGAATAACGCTTATCATAGTTGTTTTATAAGAAAGACCAAGGCTTCGTGCTGCTTCAAACTGTCCGTTATCAATAGACATAATACCTGAACGGAATATTTCGGCAACATAAGCACCTGAGTTGATACCAAATGCAAGTATCGCAACAATAAGCTTGTCAATATGTACAGAACTGAATATTACATAGTAGATAATAAGCAGCTGTACCATAGTTGGTGTTCCTCTGATTACAGTAAGATAAATGTTGCAAATGAAGTTAAGAATCTTCATGTGTCCTGTCTTATCATGATTAGAACGGACAACTGCAATAAGGAAACCAATAACAACACCCATAAGTGCTGCAAAGAATGCAATAATTACTGTATTTAACAGACCTTTAAGAAGATATGTGTATCTTGCTTCTTTGATGAAGTCCGTCTTGAACTTCTCGGCAAAGCTCATGCCTGATGCAGACGCATTGTCGTCACGGACAATAATAACCTGTTTAGAAGTTGTATAAGTAGTTGTGAAATCAATATTTTTCTTACGCTCATCAGTAACTGTCATACCAGCCATACCGAAATCAGCTTTACCAGAAGATACGGCAGTGATAATTGAATCAAATTCCATATCCTCAATCTTTAAATTCATTCCGAGGTAATCAGCAATAGCCTGTGCAATATCAGCGTCAATACCAATAATAGAACCCCCTTCATAGTACTCGTATGGCTTGAAGTAAGCATTTGTAGCCATAACAAGAGTTCCATTAGTACGGCTTATACCGTCTGGTGATTTGTAACCTGAAAATGTAGCATTATCGCCAACATAATCGTCAATAAGCTTCTGGATAGTTCCATCTGCCATAAGTACTTCAATAGCCTCATTGAGCTTTGCAGTAAGGGAATTGCCCTTAGCAACACAGATGGCATAATCCTCATTTGCAAATTCTTCTTCAAGAATTGTAAGGTCTGGATTAGCTTTAACAAATGCTAAAGCAGGCTGTTCATCAATAACAACAGCATCAGCTTTACCCTGCTTTAAAGCCTGTATAGCATCAGAACCTTTGTTGTATCTTGATACTGTTGTGCCAGAACCGTCAGTTTCGTAATCACTTACGAGAGTATCACCAGTTGTTCCTAACTGAACACCAATAGTCTTGCCTGCAAGATCATCTACAGAAAATACAGTGTTCTTAATCTTCTTGCCCTGACATGAAGTAAGAAGAACAGAAGAGAACAAGAGAGTGAGGGCCGCAAAAACCAAAAGGAATCTCGACCTGTACTTTTTAAAATTCATTAGTAACTCCTTTCCATGCGAACTGTGGTGTATACGGACGCTGCAAAGCGAATATATTTAGCTGTGGCTGCTCCAGAGAGCATCCACAGCTAAATATATTCACTTTGCGACTGTGTATACAACAGTTCAATATAATATATTTCATTAATTATACACACATAGTAGGGAAATTAGCAATTAAAATATTTGCGATGGAAGAAAATGTGAGCGTACAGATTAGGATTGGACGTTGAAGTAGAGGAATGCACGGAGGAAGTCCAAAAGGAATGGAAAAGAGTGGTGGATTGGACGTTGAAGCAGAGGAATGCACGGAGGAAGTCCAAAAGGAGCAAGAAAGAGCGGTGGATTGGACGTTGAAGCGGAGGAAAGGCGCGCAGAAGTCCAAAAGAAGAAAATATGTACATGGAAACAGCCGCCAGGCAGGCGTCTGTTCCCACAGATTGAGGTTATTAGTTAGTCTTGCTGCATATGCCATTGCAAGGTCCGGTGCATGCACCAGAGGAAGTCTGGCTGCTATTGCCATTATTACATGCACTCTGGCAGGCTGTGCTGTTAGTATTAAGAGTGTCGGTGCAGTCATTCATGCAAGGCTTCTTGCAGTCTTTCTTTAAGTTACCTTCGCATGAAGGTGGACTTAAATCGAGAGGCTTGATGGCTCTGTCTAAGAGGTTTCCGCAAACAAACTTGATGCAGTCAGATTCTTCACCGGAAACAATGCTTCCCTTAGGCGTTGAGATTCTGCCGGCACTTGTTACGCGGTATCCACAGAAGTAAAGGCTCTGTAAGATGAGAGTGAGACCTACAGTAACCTCGTCATCTGTAGTATCAAGACCTAAAAGCTTAGGTATTGCATAAAGGTTGAGTCCCTGGGTTACAATATTGTCAGATGATAAGAAACCTATACTGTTAAGTGCAGGCGTATAAACAGGTGGAGTTGCGTTATTCGAGTTGTAGGAAACTCCGTAAGGAGCGAATATTTCAAGGGTGACAGATGTCGGATTGGTATCTTCATCATAAGTTGCAGCAGTAGTTGAGTTAGGAAGGTAGACTGCCGTTGGGGTAAGAGTTGCTAATGCTCTGCATGACTCATCATAAAGTGTTACTGCAAATGTTACAGTAAGGTTGGTAAGTTTCACAGAGTAGCAGTTAGGCCTTCCGGCTATCTGGGTGATTTCAACATTTTCATCACCATAAGTGTAGGCTATATCTATAACACTGACTGATGCGTTGGTAGCTGTTGGATAAGTCGTTGAAATATCTGTGCCGACAGCGAATGTGGTACACAGATTAATACCTATCTCGTCATAGATAAGAGGGGCAAGAATACTGAGTTCATCGGGTGAACCGCATATCGGGTTCGTGCATACATCAAAGCAGCCATTAGGCATGTTCTGCACAATATTGCTTACAATGCGGGTAGAACCACATTTGCTGCATTTACATTTAGCCATTATCTTTTCCTTCTTCGTTTCTTTACTACATTATATGTTCTATCTACATTCGCGTGACCATATAATAATGTAAAAACGGGAGTGTACTTTTATGGCAAATGTATACACAGCAGGCAGCGACAGACGGCTTATAATCTATAGCATATCACGATATATATTTTTGAGAACGGCGTACATAGACGGTATAGAACGCCCGATAATGCTTGTGTCAGACTTTCTGGACGGACTTTCAGATGTAGTGCTTGGAGACACAATATATTATGCATATCAGAACCAGAACGGAGATATTCTTGTTAAAAATGTGATGAACAACGAAGCACTTTTTCGTGTGAAAAGCAGTGAGAACCCAGATATGCACTGTCCACAGCTTGTAGTAAATAAAGACAGGTTAATGCTGTTTTATATGGTGACAAACCCGTTTACGGACAGACTGTCGCTGCGAGCTGTCTACCCACTGGAAGAAGGTGACAGTCTTAATATTCCTGTTGATTGTGAAAATGTTGATATGTATGAAGTGTTTGGAATGCAGGGAAAAGCATTTTTGTATGTAGACAGTTTCTACGAAATAACATCAGATGGAAAATTCATTAAATGTCAGGATACAGACATGCTGATGCAGAATGATCAGAAAATATCAGAGTACGAAAACCAGCTTAATACATATATGCAGGAAAACAGACAGGCAATACAGACAATAAGCCAGCTTGAGGCAACAATAGAAAGTGCTAAGGCACAGTATAATGAACTTATGGAGACAGCAATTGCGTATCGTGACGAGGCAATAAAGTGGCGGAGTAAGTTTATATAAATTACTTGAAATCTTCCTCCATAATTGCGATAATAATACAAATGGAGGAATTATGGATAACAGGAAGTTAAACAGAAGGAATTTATTACTATTATTATTTGTTCTGGCGGCATGCGTTGTGGGTGGCCGCTCTATATTTGGGTTCTTTGCACTGCTTACAGGATATGAGACTGCGACAACGGAAGTATCTGCAATTGCAGCTTCTGAGATGTATATGATGTTTCTTTTATTTCTTGTATGTATAATTGGAGGCATTGTTATGAGCTGTCTTAGTAAAGCTAAGGTGAGCAGGACATTTTTTCTGATACGCAATACGGTGCTGATTATGGCACTTGTGCTTGGTAATATGTCTTTTCCTAATATAACAATCATGAGTACGGTTGTTATGTCTAAGTATATAGGTGATGCTGGAATGTATGATTTTGCAATGAGTTCACCACTTCTTGTGTCAGCGTTAAGACAGCCATATCTGTTCTATACATACATGGCAGCAGAGGGACTTATGATTATTCTTGCGTGTGTCACAGTGTATAAGTATATTGTGGACAAGAAAAAGAACAGTAATTATAATAATATGTACATGTAAATGTGTCTGCTGCACTAATAAGGTGTGGCAGACAATTTTTGCGCAGTTAACAGATGCACTTAATATGCCGGTTTATATGCGGGAGATAATAAAATGAAAGTAATGACACCACATTATTATAAGGATTTCCGATGCATTGCAGGAGCCTGTACGGATACATGCTGTGCCGGCTGGGATGTCGATGTTGATAAGAATTCTTACAAATATTATAAAACAGTTAAAGGCGCTTTTGGAAAGCGCCTGAAGAGTGTAATGGTACCATCACAGGACGGAGAATGTACATTTACACTGAAAGAAGGAGGACGCTGTCCTTTCCTTAATGATGATAATCTGTGTGATTTATATATAGAACTTGGAGAGGATAAGCTGTGTGAAACATGTGCAGAGTTTCCAAGATTTATTAATGATTATGGCAATATAAGAGAGATTGGCATAGCACCCTCGTGTAAGACGGCTGGGGAGCTGATGTTTTCTTACAAAGATGAACTTACATTTGATACGGTTGAGGATAACAGTCTTTCGCCTGAGCCTAATGATATAGATGCATATACATATATGCAGCTTCGGCAGGCAAGAATAGTGGCTTTTGGAATAATATCAGACAGGGATATAAGTATATTTGAGAGACTGATGCTCTACCTTGATTATGCAAAGCGTATCCAGAAGCATCTTGATGCTGAAAGGGACGAGCTTATAGCTGGTGTTGCAAAAAGGTTCTGTGGACCTGATTACAGAGAGAAGCTGCTTGACAAGCTGAAAAGCCGGGATGCTAAGCTGCATGGCAAAAGGCTGATAAAGGGATTGAGGCATTTCTTTGATGAATTTAAAGGAATGGAGGTAATCAATCCTGACTGGAATATTCATGTGGCAAGAGTAAGGCAGTTCCTTGACGGGCTGGCGGATGATTCTGAGCTTGCAGCGGTAATGAAAGATTACCATGCGGGAAGCGAAGCATTTGCACATGAATATGAGCAGCTTGCAATGTACTATGTATACAGATATATGCTTGACGCAGTGAATGATTACGATGCCCTTCTTAAAGCCAAGAATGCGGTTATAGGCATACTTGCCGTGGATATTATGGCAGCAGCTAATCAGGCGTCCGGCTGTATGCCAGATTTTACAATGCGCGTTGATATAGCACATTTGTATTCAAGACAGTTTGAACATTCATATTACAATTATGAAGTTTATAGAGAGTACTTTGGCATGAAGAGATGTTATTCATATAAGTTTCTTATGGACGCTTTAGTGTCACTGAATTAATGGAGGAAGTTTTCTTATGAAAATGATTATGAGATTCCTTAAGGATTACAAAAAGGAATGTGTTCTGGCACCGCTTTTTAAGATGCTTGAGGCGATATTTGAGCTGTTTGTGCCGCTGGTAGTATCATCAGTTATCGATAAGGGTATTGTTAATGCAGACAAGGGATACATTATGCAGATGTGTCTTATGCTTATACTTCTTGCAATCATAGGACTTGTATGTGCCATCACAGCACAGTATTTCAGTGCCAAGGCTGCAGTTGGTGCAGCAACAGGAATGAGACACAGTTTATTTGCACATATCCAGACATTCTCATTCACAGAGATGGATACACTTGGTACATCGACACTTGTAACAAGAATGACAAGTGATATTAATCAGGTACAGAATGGTATCAACATGGTACTGCGACTGTTCCTTCGTTCACCATTTATTGTATTTGGTGCGATGATTATGGCATTTACTATTGATGTGAAGGCAGCACTTGTATTCGTTGCGGCAATCCCGGTACTTGCACTTATCGTATTTGGTATCATGCTTGCAACAAGACCTATGTACAAAAATGTACAGTCAGGACTTGATAAGATTCTTGGAATAACAAGAGAGAACCTTACCGGTGTGAGAGTTATCAGAGCATTCAATAAGGAACAGGATGAGGTTAAGCGTTTCAAAAACGATAACGAAAGCCTTAACAGGTTGCAGAAATTCGTTGGTAAGATATCAGGACTTATGAATCCGCTTACTTATGTTGTTGTAAATGTATCGATAATTGCACTTATATGGATTGGTGGAGTAAGAGTTAACGCCGGTGCGCTTACACAGGGACAGGTCGTTGCACTTTACAATTATATGTCACAGATATTAGTTGAACTTATCAAGCTTGCCAATCTTATCATTACAATAACTAAGGCACTTGCATGTGCAGGAAGAATTGAGTCTGTATTCGAAGTAACATCTGGAATGGCAGATGGCAGCGTTAAGGAAGCTGTAGCTAAGGAAGAACAGCCAGGTGTTGAATTTAAGAATGTTTCACTTACATACAGTGGTTCAGGTGCACCTTCAGTTGAAGGAATTAATTTCAAGGCTATGAAAGGCCAGACAATCGGTGTTATAGGTGGCACAGGTTCAGGTAAATCAAGTCTTGTTAATCTTATCCCGAGACTGTATGACGCTACACAGGGTGAAGTAATTGTCGATGGTGTCAATGTTAAAGAGTACGATATAGAAACCTTAAGAAATAAAGTCGGTATCGTTATGCAGAAAGCAGTACTTTTTAAAGGTACTATAAGAGAGAATATGTGGATGGGAAAGAAGGGTGCTACTGATGAGCAGATAGATGAAGCACTTGAGATTTCACAGTCTAAGGAATTCGTAGATTCTAAGCAGGGACGTCTGGATTATGTTATAGAGCAGGGAGGTAAGAACCTTTCAGGTGGCCAGAGACAGAGACTTACTATTGCAAGAGCAATCGTAAGAAAGCCGGATGTGCTTATTCTTGATGACAGTGCATCAGCTCTTGATTTTGCAACTGATGCAGCACTTCGAAAAGCTATAAGGGGAATGAACAATTCTCCTACTGTGTTCATAGTTTCACAGAGAGCGGCATCACTTATGTATGCTGATCTCATTATCGTATTAGATGACGGACAGGTTGCAGGAATGGGAACACATGACGAGCTTCTTGCAAATTGTGAGGTTTATAAAGAGATATATGAATCACAGTTTAGGAAAGCAGATTCAGAAGGGGGTGTAGCATAATGAAGAAGAATAAATCAACATTTGTAAAACTCCTTAAAAGAATTAAGAAGCACAGCTTTTTTATAATACTATCGCTTATTATGGCAGCAGTAACTGTTGCAACTACACTTTATGTACCAATTCTTGTAGGTCGTGGAATTGACTGCATTATCGGTGTGGATAATGTAGATTTTGCAAAGATTGTGAATATACTTATAAGAATTGGTATATTTGTTGGAATTACAGCACTTTCACAGTGGCTTATGAACATATGTAACAACAGAATCACATATGAAGTAACCAGAGACATTAGAAATGAGGCTATAGAGAAAATTCAGGTTCTTCCATTAAAATACATTGACGGACATTCATATGGTGAGATTGTGAGCCGTGTAATAGCTGATGTTGACCAGTTTGCAGATGGTCTGCTTATGGGATTCACACAGTTCTTTACAGGTGTCATGACTATACTTGGAACACTTATATTTATGATTACAATCAATGCTAAGATTACACTTGCTGTTGTTGTTATCACGCCACTTTCGTTTTTAGTTGCAAGCTTTATTGCCAAGAAGACCTTCAGCATGTTCAAACTCCAGTCTGAGACAAGAGGCGAGCAGACAGCACTTATTGATGAAATGATTGGCGGACAGAAGGTAGTTAAGGCTTACGGATATGAAGATGAGGCGGTAAGAAAATTTGATGAGATTAATGAAAGACTTCAGAAGTATTCATTAAAGGCAATCTTCTTCTCATCTATAACTAACCCTTCAACAAGATTCGTAAACAGTCTTGTATATGCGAGTGTTGCGATTGTTGGTGCATTTTCAGCTATCAATGGCATTAACGGAGTTAGTGCAGGTATCACAGTTGGCCAGTTATCAAGCTTCTTAAGCTATGCCAACCAGTATACTAAGCCTTTTAATGAGATATCAGGCGTTGTTACTGAACTTCAGAATGCTCTTGCATGTGCAGCCAGAATATTTGAACTTATTGAAGAAGACCCTGAGATTCCTGATGCTAAAGACGCAAAGGTTATTGATGAGGTTGATGGAACAGTTGACCTTAATGATGTGTGCTTTTCTTATGTGCCAGATAAGAAGCTTATTGAGGGCTTCAATCTTCATGTCAAGAAGGGACAGAGAATTGCGATTGTAGGACCTACAGGCTGTGGTAAAACAACAGTTATTAATCTTCTTATGAGATTCTATGATGTTAACAGTGGAAGCATTGATGTATCAGGAACTGATATAAGACAGATGACAAGAAAATCATTAAGACAGGGCTTTGGTATGGTGCTTCAGGAGACATGGCTAAAGTCAGGGACTATAAGAGAGAATATCGTTATGGGTAAGCCGGACGCTACAGAAGAAGAGATTATTGCAGCAGCCAAGGCAGCACATTCATATGGATTCATCAAGAGAATGTCTAACGGATTCGACACAGTTATAGGCGAGGATGGCGGAAGCCTTTCACAGGGACAGAAGCAGCTTTTATGTATAACAAGAATTATGCTTGCAAAGCCGCCAATGCTTATTCTTGATGAGGCTACATCTTCTATTGATACAAGAACAGAGATAAAGATACAGAATGCATTTGCAAAGCTGATGGAGGGAAGAACAAGCTTTATTGTAGCCCACAGACTTTCAACTATCCAGTCTGCGGATGTTATTCTTGTTATGAAAGACGGACATATTATAGAGCAGGGTAATCATGAAGAATTACTGGCTAAGAACGGATTCTATCACAAGCTGTATTACAGCCAGTTTGATACAGCAGCCCAGAATTAATGTGGAGATATATGTATGTTTATAGAGGCGGAGAATATTAGAAAATCATATGGCAGGAAAACGATAGTGCTTAACGGCGCTTCGTTTCATGCTGCCAGCGGAGAGTATATTGCCATAGTCGGTGCCAACGGCTGTGGCAAATCTACTCTTCTGGAGATACTGGCAGGAAGTCTTAAGGCAGATGGAGGAAGTCTTAAGATAGATGGCACAGATGCATTTGCAGATGCGAAGATGTTTCAGAAATATATTGGTTTTGTGCCGCAGGAGAATCCACTTATGGAGAAGCTGTCGGCAAGGGATAATCTTAAATTCTGGTACTGTGATGCAGGAAGAAACATGGACGCAGACTTAAAGGGCGGTGTTCCTGCAGTGTTAGGAGTGTCAGAATATCTTGACAAACGTGTTGATAAGCTGTCGGGAGGCATGAAGAAGCGCTTAAGCATATGCTGTGCACTGGCTAAGAATCCACCCGTACTTATATTAGATGAGCCGGGTGCTTCACTGGATATTGTGTGTAAACAGGATATTATGAATTATCTGTCTGCTTATACGAAAAGCGGAGGTACAGTCATCATAACAAGCCACGAAGAAGGTGAATTAAAGCTTGCTGACAGAATGTATCTTTTAAAGAATGGTAAGCTTAATGAACTTGACCATCCGGTTACCGGCAATGAGCTTTTAGAGATTATTCATAGATAGATTTAATTGGGGGATTAGATGAGAAGGAAACTGGAATTATTAAAATTGCAGATTAAATCCGCATTTTTATCTATACCGAAGATAATTCTGGGTACGATAGTGACGGCAGTGCTTGTTATTGCAATAAGTACATGCATAGGCATTGCAACGGCACAGGACAGCGACATGAGGATGAAGGTTGCTGTTGTGTATCCTGATTATGATGATACAGAAAACTCTGATTCGGCAGATAATAATAAGGAGTTTCGATATATTAAGATGGCATTCAATTATGTCAGTGAGATAGACACAATTAAGAATGTCTGTACATTTGAATATACTGACAGACAGCAGGCTATAGATGGATTAAGAAATAATTATTATGTTATGGCTATTATCGTGCCAGAGAACATGATAAGTGATATTATGTCGGGCGAGAATACACCTGTTGAGGTTGTGTGTCAGTCAGAGGGTGTTAATAATACTTCGATGATATTCCGTGAGATGGTGAGGGCAGGAGGCTCTGACCTTGCAACTGCAGAGGCGGGGATATATACATTTGACGATTTGTTCAATGGTGTGCTTAAGAATTACAGGGGCTTGCGTGGTACACATGAGAATAAGCTTAATGACATATATCTTTCGTATGCACTTAACAGAAGCATATACTTTAAGACAAGGGATATATCGGTTAAAGAAGGCTTGAGTACAGTACAGTTCTATGTATGCACAGCAATTGTGATGCTGCTTTTACTTAGCACAATAACATGTGCCGGTAATATGAAGGGTGAGAGCAGGTCACTTGCAAAGAGCCTTAAAGGTGCGGGAATATCAGCATTTGATACTGGAATTGCAAGAACCGCAGGAGTTGGCATTGTGTATATAGTGATATTTGAAGTGCTTTTTATTATAATTAATGTGATGAGGTTGGGGATACCTGCAATATCAGGAGTTCTGGCAGTTTCGACAGTTGGAGAATTCATTGTTTCCATACTGGGGATTGTGGTGCTTGTGTATGCGGCAGTTTCATTTATAAACTGTATATTCTCAGTAGTCGACGACACGGTGTATTCAGTTATTACGGTGTGTATCCTTGGAATGGCGTGCATGTATGCATCCGGATGTATTGTTTCATCAGCATTTCTTGCGCCGGGTGTGAGGGTTATTGGCATGTATCTTCCGACTAACGGCTTATTCACACTTGCATGTCAGATAATCAAGGGAACTGTGGATATCAGTACCATTATGACAAATGTTTTGTGGATAATTATATTTCAGGCAGCAGGGGCATTGGCGGTTAAGATAAGGAGAGACAGATAATGAAGAGATTGTTATACTGGCTGTATCTGCTTGTTAAAAGGCAGTTAAAGAATCCTGTGATTGTCGTGGTGCTTATTGCAATGCCTGTTGCAGCGTTAATAATTATGCATACAGCGTCTCTTAAGGAGACAGAGCCTGTAAGGGTTGGAATAGTGCTTGAAGATGACGATAAGATTGCCATAATGACAAGAGATTATCTTGTGAATGGCAATTATTCAGTTCAATTCTACGAAGCAGAATCGCAGGAAAAGCTTGAGCAGGATATAATGAATAAATACACAGAGTGTGGCTATGTAGTTGGTACCGGGCTTAAGGATAAGCTTGACAGTGGCAGCTACAGAGACATTATAGAGCTTATCATATGCAGGTCAGATTTTGTCAGCTCAATGACTGATGAGATATTCTTTTCTGCTATGTTTAAGGCATACTCGCCCGAGGTTGCAGTTAATTATGTTGATTCTGTAGACATATTTAAAAAGCATTCAGAAAAGGCAGAGGAAGAGATAAGAAAAGGTTACGAGGAATACATATCCGGAGATGACACATTCAGAATTGATTTTAAGGTGTTAGATGGTGTACAGGATAATGGAACACAGCTTGAAGATAAGACAGGAGATTTTCCATTAAGGGCATTGCTTATAATTCTTGTATATATAGGTGGACTTTTTGGAATTGTGGAATATTATCTTGATAAGAATTCAGGAACATTTATAACACTGCCTCGTATGTACCGTGTTGCAGGAAAGCCGCTGTATGCATTCATATCGTGTGTACTTTTTGCGGTATCAGCAATGTTAACACTTGCGGTGGCAGGACAGCTTAATGGGGCAGCAGATATACTTCATATGGTTGTGTATGTAATAGCAGTTACTTTATTTGCATGGCTTGTGGCAATACCTCTTAGGAGTGCCAATGCAATGATTTCAATAATACCGGTGCTTCTTATAGCGTGTCTTATATTATGTCCGGTATTCATTAACATAACGGCATATGTGCCATTTGCAAAATATATAAGAGCATTGCTGCTTCCATGGTATATGCTTAAGTAGGAGGATGGGATACGGTGAATAATAAGAAAAAACGTATATTTGACATTATCCAGATTGGCTATGCGGGCGATGTTGCAAGCCGTACATTTGATATTGCGATAACTGCTGCAATTATAATCAACCTTTTCATTGCGATATTTGATACATTTGAACAGTCGATTACGTACCAGCCAGAAGTGTTTAAGAATGCATTTTCAGGAATATGGTGGTCGGTATCGACACTTCTTACAGTAGGTTACGGCGATATCTATCCTGTGACAGTGCTTGGAAAAATGTTCAGTATTATCATTACATTTCTTGGCGTCGGAATGGTCGCTATTCCAACAGGTATCTTATCTGCAGGTTTCGTTGAGCAGTACAGCCTTATTAAGAAGTCTACAGATTACCTTATGGAGAAGGAACTTAAGTTTATCAAGCTTATTATAACTAAGGACCACAACTGGAATGAAAAGAAGGTGTGTGAGCTTAACATTCCAAGGGGACTGATTCTTGCAGCAGTGTTAAGAAATGGTGAGACATTGATTAAATCAGGTGATATAGTATTCGTGTTCTCAAAGCGTTATATGGCAGATGCACAGACAATAAGCGTATAGATGGTGAATGATTATGATGATATTTGTGACAACGACAGATGCATTAGCAGATGAAAAGTTATATGAAAAGGCCTATTCGCTTATTCCGGAATACAGGAAAGTTAAGGCTGATAAGATGAAAATGCGTGAAAATAAGCTGCAAACTGTGACGGCAGGACTACTTCTTAATTATGCAGTAGGAGAATGGTCTATAAAAACGGGAGAAAAGGATTATAATACAGATGAAATTCTATATGAGACGGTGGATATTATTTCTGTGATTGAAGCAAATAATCCGTACTTTAATTATGAAATAGCATATAATTCGCAAGGAAAACCTTATTTTTTGTCAAATCGTGAAATTTTTTTCAATATTTCACATTCGTCTAATTATGTAGCGTGCGTGATAGGCGACAGACCGGTAGGAATTGACATTGAAAAAACCCGTGAAGGTAGACAAAATCTGGCAAAACGCTTCTTTGACATATCAGAAGCAGAATGGATTAAAGAGTGTGATAGTGACGAAAGATTCTTCAGAATATGGACACTTAAAGAGGCATATGGCAAGGCTACAGGCCAAGGTGTGCTTGACATTTTAGGTAAAATAGTTTATAGATTAGAGAAAGGGAAAATGTCGGCGTATATGTGCGGATTTCCCCAGAATTTCACTATTGTAGAAAAGGAAGTTGATGGATTCAGATTATCAGCAATACAATTGTGAAATCCATATCCAACTATTCATTATACAGTTGAAAAATATTAATAATGGCGGTATAATATAGAACATGTATATCTATTGAAAAGCCTAAGGAGGGTTTATGAGCAGAAATCATTTTAATGAATTAAGTCCATGTGAAGCATTAATTATGAAGCTTATATGGGAGGCACCACAGGATATTCCTGTTCAGGAGCTTATTGATCAGTTAAGAGACGATTACGGTAAGGAATATGCGAGAACAACAGTTGTTACTTTCGTAGGTAAGTTAAAGGACAAGAGATTTGTTGATACATACCGTAAAGGAAAGGCAGCTTTCATTCATCCACTTCGTTCAGAAGAAGAATATAGAAGACAGCTTTTAAAGGAAGAAGCTGATTTCTGGTTCAACGGAAAGGCTGTTGATATGGTTGCTTCTATTTGTGAATCACAGAAGTTAGAAGACGATGAAATTAAGAGAATTAAGAAGATTCTTAATGGTCTTAATAAGTAATAATTTTATAAGCAAAAGCAATAAAAAACATCACCTGATACGAAAGTCGGATTCGTCAGGTGATGTTTTTATTATGTGTATATATAATTAATGGTTCTTATCCTGATATTCAAGGGCTGCTGTTATAAAGCCTCTGAATAATGGATGTGGACGGTTAGGTCTTGACTTTAATTCCGGATGTGCCTGTGTGGCAACAAACCATGGGTGATTCTTTAATTCTATCATCTCAACAATTCTTCCATCAGGAGATATTCCTGAAAGCATCATACCGTTCTCGGTAAGAACTTTTCTATAATCATTATTTACTTCATATCTGTGTCTGTGACGTTCATGTATAAGCTCTTCACCATAAAGTTCATAAGCCTTACTTGTTTTATCAAGTACACAAGGATAAGAACCAAGTCTTAATGTACCGCCGATATCATCAATGCCTTCCTGATCTGGCATAAGATGTATAACAGGGTGGGTTGTGTTAGGATTAAGTTCAACACTGTGTGCGTCGTCATATCCTATAACATTTCTTGCAAATTCAACAATTGAAAGCTGCATTCCCAGGCACAATCCTAAGAATGGAATATTATGCTCTCTTGCATAACGGATAGCTTCAATCTTTCCTTCTGTACCTCTGTCTCCGAATCCGCCTGGAACTAATATACCGGATACGTCAGAGAGAAGTTCATCAGCAGTTTCAGGAGTTACAGTTTCTGAATCAATCCATTTGATAGTTACATCACATGAATTATATACACCACCATGCTTTAATGCTTCTACAACACTGATATAAGCATCATGAAGCTGGATATATTTACCGACTAATGCAACAGTTACCTTCTTGGTAGGATTCTTCCAGGCTTTGCACATTGCTCTCCATTCATCAAGATCTGGTTCTGGACAGTCAAGGTGTAAACATTCACATGCTACCTGTGCAAGATGTTCTTCTTCCATTGCAAGAGGTGCATCATAAAGAATCTCAACATCTAAGTTCTGAAGTACATGAGACTTAGGTACATTACAGAAAAGTGCTATCTTATCCTTGATACCTGCCTCAAGAGGATGCTCTGTACGGCATACAAGAATATCCGGACGGATTCCCATTCCCTGGAGTTCCTTAACGCTTGCCTGTGTAGGCTTAGTCTTCATCTCACCAGATGCCTTAAGATAAGGAATAAGTGTTACGTGAATAAGAATTGCGTTTTCATGTCCTACTTCATGCTGAAATTGTCTGATTGCCTCAAGGAAAGGCTGACTCTCGATATCTCCGACAGTACCACCAACTTCTATAATTGCAATCTTAGTTTCATCAGTTGAATAATCTCTGAAAAAACGGCTCTTTATTTCATTAGTAATATGAGGGATTACCTGGACTGTGCCTCCACCGAAATCTCCACGTCGTTCCTTCTGTAATACAGACCAGTATACTTTACCTGTAGTTACATTAGAATTCTTATTAAGGCTTTCATCAATAAATCTTTCATAGTGACCAAGGTCAAGGTCTGTCTCAGCACCATCGTCAGTTACGAAAACTTCTCCGTGCTGGATAGGGTTCATAGTACCTGGATCAATATTAATATAAGGGTCAAACTTCTGCATGGTTACAGAAAAACCACGGGCTTTAAGCAGTCTGCCTAAAGATGCGGCAGTGATACCTTTTCCTAAACCGGAAACAACACCACCTGTTACAAATACATATTTAACAGCCATCTTTTCCTCCAATCTGAATGTGTAATCAAAAAAATATGCAATATTATACAGCCCTGTATTATAAATTTCCATAGTTTAAAGAAAAAAACTAAGAATATAAAGTAAATATAAACATCTTATTAAACACTTAGATTTTGGTTGATTTATATTTTTTCCTTCTTTATAATGAAAACAGACTTATTTGGAAATGCTTAAGATAAGTACAGTATCATATCAGGAGAAGAGTATGGATAATTATAACAACAACGGTTATGACAATGGTTATAATAATAACGATAACCGCAACAATAATCGTAATAACAACAATAATAACAAGAAGCCAAAGAATGTTAACCTTATAATATTCATTATTATAGCGGCAGTTGTAACATTTATCGGGCTTACGCTTCTTAGCAATATGTTTAGGAATGCAACTTACAAGGAGATAAGCTACGACCAGTTCATGCAGATGATTGATGAAGATAAGGTAAAGAAAGTAGCATTAGAGCAGGACAGAATTCTTATTACACCAGTTGAAGAGGAGAAACAGTCTGGCATAGCAGGAGTTTCATACACATATTATACAGGGTATGTTAATGATGATACTCTTGTACCACTTCTTAAGAGAAAGGGTATTGAGTTTGAAGGATATATTCCGGATTCAAGTTCTTCAATTGTAGAATTTCTGCTTGCATATGTACTGCCATTCTTATTCATATATATAATCTTTGCATTTGTATATAGAAGAATTGCTAAGAATGGTGGAATGATGGGCGGAATGGGCGTTGGAAAGAGCAACGCCAAAGTATATGTCCAGAAAAAGACAGGTGTTACATTCAAGGATGTTGCAGGTCAGGATGAAGCTAAGGAATCACTTACAGAAATTGTTGATTTCTTACATTACCCTGAGAAATATGCCAAGATTGGTGCAAAGCTTCCTAAGGGTGCACTTTTAGTAGGACCTCCGGGAACAGGTAAGACGCTTCTTGCCAAGGCTGTAGCCGGTGAGGCAGATGTACCTTTCTTTTCACTTGCAGGTTCTGATTTTGTTGAGATGTTCGTTGGTGTCGGTGCATCACGAGTAAGAGACTTGTTCAAGGAAGCAACTAAGCAGGCTCCTTGTATTATATTTATTGATGAGATTGATGCTATTGGTAAGAGCAGAGATTCCAAGTATGGCGGTGGCAATGACGAGCGTGAGCAGACATTGAACCAGTTACTTGCAGAGATGGATGGTTTTGATTCTTCTAAGGGAATATTCATTCTTGCAGCAACTAACAGACCGGAGGTACTTGATAAGGCTTTACTTAGACCAGGCCGTCTCGACAGAAGAATTACCGTCGACAGACCTGATAAGAAGGGAAGGATTGAGACTCTTAAGGTACATTCTAAGGATGTACTTATGGACGATACAGTTGATTTTGATGAGATTGCGATGGCAACAAGCGGTCTTGTAGGTTCAGACCTTGCTAATATCATTAATGAAGCAGCTATTGCGGCAGTTAAGAATGGAAGAAATGTTGTTACACAGAAGGATCTTCTTGGTGCTTTTGATACAGTTGTAGCAGGTAAGGAGAAGAAGGAAAGAGTTCTTAGCAAGAAGGAAAAGCAGGTTGTTGCTTACCATGAGATTGGACATGCCCTTATAAGAGCTATCAAGAATAATTCTGATCCGGTCCAGAAGATTACTATTATACCTCATACTAACGGTTCGCTTGGTTATGTGCTTAACTTCCCAGAGGAAGAGAAGCATCTTGAGACTAAGGATGAACTTATGACAGACCTTATATCACTTGTTGGTGGCCGTGCTGCAGAAGAAGTTGTATTTGGTTCAGTTACTAATGGTGCTTATGATGATATCAAGAAGGCAACTAACCTTGCCAAGACAATGATTACAAGATATGGTATGTCAGACAGATTCGGACTTGTTGCATTATCAACAGTCGAAGATGAGTATCTTAGCGGAAGAGCATCTATGAACTGTGCACAGGCAACTGAGGCAGAGGTCGATGACGAGGTAAAGAAGCTTATAGCTTCATGTTATGAGGAAGCTAAGCAGATTATAAGAGATAACAGAGATGTAATGGATCAGCTTGCAAGATATCTGTACGACCATGAGACTATCACTGGTAAGGAATTTATGAAGATATTCAGAGAAGCAAAGGGTATACCTGAACCTGTTGATACTTCATTATTCTCAACATCTGAGAAGGTGGCAGAAAGCGTAACATTTAATGATGATGGAAGCTATTCATCAACAGTAAGTGGTGAGCCGGAAAGCGATATATGGAAGAATATTGGCAGTCATTCAGACGATAATGAATCTGATGATACAGCTAAAGAAAAAGAAGATGATTAATAATAAAGGGGCATATCACATTGTGATATGCCCCTTATATCAACGCTTATTCTTTTCAGATATGTGTGAATGATATCCTGACGAAGTGCTTTCAATAGATTGTGAAGCAACGTCAGCAGCATCTTTAAGAGCGGTCTGTTTAGACTGTTCCTTAGCAGAACTGATTCTGGATTCAATTTTTTTAAGAAAAACATATGTAAGATATTCGCGGGACGGAGTTGGGATAATACATCCATAAATGTAGCGTTCGCCATACAACTGGCTGCGTATGATAAAACATTTAAAATGAAAGTTAAACTGCTTTCCGTTTGCCTGATCTGAAAATGTTATATATGTATTATTATAGTTATATAATAGTTCGTTGCTGGTTGAAAATGAAAGTCCTTTATCACTGACATCAATTAACGTTACTGGAATATCAGCTTCTGTGGTATCTGATGA
>ERZ773178.1632-NODE-1632-length-23092-cov-22.796154_pt1 | contig 23092 bp, 19 predicted proteins | sample MGYA00580533_ERZ773178 | MGnify/ENA primary metagenome ERZ773178 (study PRJEB29015, sample SAMEA2737859) | human gut metagenome | biome: human gut; feature: human-associated habitat; material: faeces | place: China | collected 2012 ...
ACGAATATGTATTATCATATCCAACAATAAATCCTTTATTAATCTTGAAAGAAGTATCCATATAATCTGAACTTATACCACTTTGTTTATCTATAATATAATCTTCATTTGCTAATAATAAGCAGCACATCTCAACTTTTGAAGATAAGGATGAAGATGGGACTTCAATTGTTCCATCTAAATCCTTTAAAACAAATAAATTTCTATAAGCTGTTTTTGCACATTCAATCATCAAAGCTAATTTTATTGTTAAATTATTTAATTTTTTTAAAATGTGTTTATTTGAAATTGTTGTTGTATATTGAATTAATACTGTGTCTCCATTACTCTCTGCATTATAATCGAATGTAAATGTATTGGATTTATAATCATCCACATCACTAGAGTAAACTGGATATGAAAACAGTCTATTTCTTATTTGCATACAACTTCACCTCCAGGTTACATTGGTAGTCTGAATCTACTGTAAATTTGATAACTTTTGGGAATCCCTTATATAATTTTCCAATGCATATCACGTTTTGTATAATCTTTAATTTTTTGCTATCTGAATAGGCGGAAATAATATCTGCATCAATATTTGAAGTTTCACCCGAAATAAAAACCTGCAATCTACAATCATCAATATTTTGATTTACTGTTAATTTGATAGTGTATTCATTCTTATCGGTATTACTAATAAATATACGCTTTTTGAAATTATTGACTGAAGCATATTTAATAATCGGACGATTTCCAGCTCCATCTTTTCCTTTAGCTGGTGCACCCGTACCATTTTTTTCTTTGCTGGTTTCATTATGTGGTACGCCCTTGGTGTCACTATTTCCATTATCATCCAAAATACCAGTATCTTCATATTCATAATATGAATCTCCTAATGTTTCTGTTTGCATGTTTATTGATTGTTTTTCTTTTGATTTTTTGTTAACAGAAACCTTAGATTTTTTGTTTTCTAAAGACTCATGTTTCTTCTTGTTGGTAGCTAATTCATAAAATTCTGGCAATAAACCTTCCATGCCTTTTATATCAATTTCTTCACCATAGCTTTCAGTCCCTTTTTGAATAATGGTGTCTTTAATCCATTTATTCAAAATCTTTAGATTCTTTTCTGCTTTTTTAATTTTATCTTCAAATTCATAACGATCTGACTGCCAACTTGAATGGGTCGGATCCTCCATTTTAGCAAAATATTGATTTAATTCTTCACCTTCCATGGTAAGAATAGCTGAAAATTGAATACTGCTAGAAATTCGATTTTTATCAAACAATTTCATTCCATTGCTTCTAGACATTAAGACAGTTCTGTTTGGAGGTGAATCTTTGAAAATAGCTACTTTTAATTTTACCGTTCCTGGAATATCTTTGAATAATTCGTTATTTTCGTATATTGTTTCATCAGATTCTAATACTTGATAATAATTGTAAGCAGATGCTACATCTTTTGAATCTTTATACTTATCTAACAATCCTTTTAAAGTTGTACTGTTAACCAAAATATCATGTACAGTTATTTCCAATTCAGAATTATAAATCGCAAGTAAGAAATTATCCAAAAGTGACAAAATGATTTTGTCTTTCCAATCCGAATAATTGTTGAATCCCATAATAAATATATCTGTTCCATATTCATTTCTATAACAAAGATTATCTAATTCATCTATATTCTCACAACAAGATGTAGAACCATCCGGTTGTGTTAGTCCATAAAAACCAATCCCAAATTTCTTTTCTCCGTTTGTAGTAAATGTAGCTAATTTAGATACTCCTTGTGCAGCAGATTCTCCGTTTTTATCGTACGTATTAATAAATACTGTACGTAACGAAGACGCAGCATAAATAGATGATTTACCTATTCCATAACTACCACTGTTTGATCCACTCTTATAAGAAACACCTTCTGAACTTACCATACCAAACCATGGAGAATTTTCTTGAGGGTCACGACTTCCTGTTAATCCTGTTGTATTATAGTCACTGATTCTTAAAACAGGTATTCTGTTAGATTCAAGAACACTGCAGGCATGAGTAAAAAACTCTGCTGATTTCTTGTTTCCTCGTTCTTGCCAGTATTTTTTTGCGTCATACATACATTTTTTTAATCCATCATATCCTGGAAATGAATCTTTAGATATTATTGATTGCTTAAATTCCAGTTTAACAGGCTTTTTACCATTAGATGCATCAAGAGAATTTTGACATATTTCTCTTGTCAATGATTCCATTATCTTTCCTTTAAATGTCTCTACACCACTATTTGATATTCCTTGAGTACCTAATCCGTTTGCATTAGGAAAATTCCATTGTCCCATTATTAACAACCCCTTTATTACTTTTACCATCTTACACCACAATGATTTTATATAGATTTTATTAATTTGATGGTTATATTATAGCTGAATAATTTGAACTATTATATCTTTAATTAACTAAATCAGAAAAATATGGGTGCAAAAATTTTTTTGGGTAAAAAGGAAGTTGTGAGTACCTACATGACGTTCACATTTAATAATTTGGCATTAAGAACGTTAATAAATAGATGGTAAATTAGGCGAATAAGCTCCAGCTAGAAAGCAAAAAAATGTTTAGTGGGTTATCAAATAGCTACTCACATTAAAAAATACTTTTTAGAACATGTTCGCCCTGCGCATTTTCATTTGAAACTAATAAAATCATTCTTTTATGTGTTATAATTATAAAATTTGTCTTTTCGTTTCAATTGTGATCAAATTTCTTATATAATAAAGCATGAACGAAAATATTTGAGGTGTTATTATATAGATTAAATTCTTGTGAATAGCTTGAGAATGAACGAATAAAATGGCTTAATTTTTTAATTATTTTATTTATTAAAGATATTCTGCAGGTAATGTTTAAATGAAAGAAATGAGGATTAAAATGAAAGTTGTATCACTTTTTGCTGGTATTGGTGGTTTGGATTCTGGTTTTATTCAAAATGGATATGAAGTCGTATGGGCAAATGATTTTGATAAATATGCTGTACAAACATACCAAGCAAATTATGATAATCCAATTGTTTTAGGTGACTTGAATCAGATAGAGTTGGATAGTATACCATTTGCAGATGTAATTATTGGTGGGTTTCCATGCCAACCGTTTAGTATGATGGGGGAATTGAAGGGATTTGAGGATACTAGAGGTACATTATTTTTTAGAATTGTAGAGATTATTAATAATCAAATTGAACGAGGTAATAAGCCAAAAGCGTTGGTATTGGAAAATGTACGTAATTTGAAGTTGCATGACAATGGAAACACCTTTAAAGTGATTAAAAAAACTTTAGAAGATTTTGGATATGTAGTTTATGATAAAATTTTAAATTCCGCAGATTATGGAATTCCACAGACAAGAAATAGAACTTTTATTGTATGTTTTTCAAATCCGAATACAGTATTTGAATATCCTAATGAAGTAAAATTAAATTTAACGTTACAAGATTTACTTGAAACAAATGTTGATAAGAAGTATTTCTTATCAGATAAAATACTTCCAACAATTTTATCAAATGGTACAGGAGGATATAAAGGTAAATCTGAAATTGATTTGAAAATTGCTCGACCATTGTGCGCAACTATGGCAAAGATGCATAGAGCTTGTCAAGATAATTATGTTACACAGAATGGGAAAGTAAGAAGGTTAACTCCAAGGGAATGTGCAAGATTACAAGGGTTTTCTGAGAATTTCAAGATTCCAGTTTCTGATACGCAGGCATATAAACAATTTGGAAATGCTGTCACAGTAAATGTTGCGACAGCTGTTGCATATATGGTAAAGAGAGCTTTAATCCAGAACGGGGAGTGGAAATGATAACTAGTAATATAAAAAAATATAAAAATGATGTAGAAGAAATCATAGAATTTATTACGTCTTTTCAAAAAAAAGTAATTCTAGAAAAAAAAGATTATAAGTTAGCGCTGAATTCAATTACGGAATTTATAACTAATGAAGAGTATAGAAACGGAAGAGCAAACTATATACTTGAAAATGTAGATTGTAATACGCAGTTAAGAAATGCGTTGTGTTTTATTTCGGATATATGTCAAAGTAAAAGTTGTGCCAAATGTCCAATAAATAAGTATTGTAATCACTACATTAACAATGTTAGAAATAGTATCGATAATTCAAATAGTATGAAAATGGTTGATTTGTTTTGTGGTGCTGGAGGTTTATCTTTAGGTTTTACACAAGAGGGATTTGTTTCAGTTCTTGCAAATGATATACAGGAGTGTTGTGTAGATACATATTCTCATAACCATCCTGAAACACCGTATACAAACATACTTTTAGGAGATATTAATGAAATAATTCCTAATATTGTTAAATTGACGGATAATCAGCAAATCGATATTGTTGTTGGAGGACCACCATGTCAAGGATTCAGCACAGCAAATCGACAACGCTTGATAGATGATCCAAGAAACCACTTGTATAAAAGTTATGTAGAGGTTGTTGATGAAGTGAGACCAAGCTTTTTTGTTATGGAAAACGTAAAGGGTATGTTATCGGTAGCAAATCAAGTTGTTGAAGATTTTAAAAAAATAGGTTATACAGTTTCTTATAAAGTTTTGAATGCAAAGGACTTCGGTGTTCCACAAAATCGAGAAAGACTAATTTACATTGGCAATAGAATTAATGTTGATAATTTAACTGTTTTTAAAGAGATTGATGTATTGGCTGATTCAATTTCGAATTATTATCTGAAGGATGCTTTATATGGGTTAAAGCCATTGGAAGCTTTAAGAATAAAAAATGCTACTACCCATGTCGACGAAAAAACAGGATCAAGGATAATGCCTGCGTTGAGTGATATGAATGAATATATTAGTTTGATAAATCAAAATAGAAAAATAGTAATTACATGTAATCATAAAGCAAGATATAACAATGATAGAGACATTGAAATATATGGTCGCATGTTACCTGGGGATAAATCGGATGATCCCAAAATTGCAGATATAATGCCTTATAAAAGCAGAAGCCATATTTTCAAAGATAAGTATTTTAAATTAGAACCGGAAAAAGTATGCAAGACAATTACTGCTCATATGAAGTTTGACTGTAATATGTATATACACCCTAGTCAAGCTCGTGGATTAACACCAAGAGAAGCTGCAAGAGTTCAATCATATCCGGATGATTATTATTTTAGAGGTTCGTTTACTAAAACTTATATGCAAATAGGGAATAGTGTCCCGCCTTTATTGGGAAGGGCTATTGCTTCAATAATAAAAAAATATTTAAAGGAAGAAGGTTAAATTTATGTACTCTCAAAAATATCAAATTGTTGAAGATGCATTAGCATCAATAGGTGCCAATTTAGAAAATAAATATGATGGTTTTATAGTTAAAAAACTAAAATCTTCAAATACATTGGATGATGGAAGGACAACTAAACAAACACATATTGCTATAACCGGGGAACAAATGGATATATTTCCGTATGTAAGGGCAACAGGGTATTTTGATAATTCTTATGCTACTCAAGATAATGAGTTGAAAAAATATTTTGTGCTACAAATCCCTGCTTTCTTGCATAAAGATAATTTGATTTATTTAGGCGGTGATTGTGAAAAAAGTGAAAAAAAAGTATATACAAGTATAGTAAGAAGTAAACGTGATGGAGCAGCAGATCAAGTGCAGATGTCAATAATTAATCTTGATACGCCAGATTTTATATCCTTTAGAAAACTATGCCATACAAATGATTATATGATAATTTTGAAAAGAAAATCACAATTAATCTACGATTTTTATTGTATAAAAGCAACAGATGTTAAAGAAGATTTAAAAAGTTTAAATAATCATTTTTTCAAAGAATCAACAAATACAGTGGTAAAACTTGATCAAGTTATTAATAGTAATACTGATGATAAAGATGAAAATATAAATCAAAATATTTTAGAAGAGAATAATTGTTTTGGATATAATAAAATTTATTATGGCATTCCAGGTTGTGGAAAAAGTTTCCATATTGAAGATGAAGTGTTAAAAGAAGTTGATAAAGAGCACGATGTGTTTAGAACGACTTTCTATCTAGATTACAGTAACAGTGATTTTATAGGTCAGATTTATCCTGTCGTAAGAGATGATGGTAGTGTTTCTTATGAAGAAAAGCCAGGACCATTTACTAAGGCATTGGAGAGAGCATTAAGAAATCCGAATAAAATGATTTATTTGGTTATTGAAGAGATCAACCGAGGGAATGCAGCAGCTATTTTTGGAGATACTTTTCAATTGCTTGATCGTTTAAAGAAAGATAGAGATGGTCGTGTTGCTGGTGATAGTGAGTATCCTGTAAATAATGAGTTTATTGAGGGGTATTTTAAAAAGAATAATGTACCATTTAATAGTGATAAAATTTATATTCCACATAATTTAACTTTGCTAGCTACAATGAATACTAGTGATCAGAATGTATTCCCATTGGATACTGCATTTAAAAGACGTTGGGATAGAGAAAAGATAATGACTGATTGGAATGAGGTTGACGACATCAAGAATCTATATATTCCTTATACAGATGTTACATGGGAAAAATTTGCGACTACAATTAATAATAAAATGCTTGTGGATGATGGAGAAAGTGATGTGTCTGTATCTGAAGATAAACAAATGGGCGCTTACTTTGTAAAAGAGAATATGTTGAGTCAAGAAAAGAATGCTGGTGACAAAGATTCTTTAAAAGCGTTTATAAGTAATGTTATGGATTACCTTTATAATGATGTAACTAAATTTAATCATGGTCTTCTATTCGATAATAGTGTTAAGACATATGATGGTCTTTATGAAACAATGACAGAATGTGCATCTGTATTAAATGGAAATGTTGATGATTCAACTGTTGGTGTAGGGAAAAGATTATTTGAGTCAGTCTTAAACAAAGAAATAGTAGATGAATTGTTTGATCAGGAAGTAGACGATGAACAAGGAACCAATAATTAAAAAAGTTGATAAATCTAATGAGTTTGTGGGGATGCGTATAGAAGATGGTGAAATCAATATTTATGTTCCGCAGGTGTTTCGTAAAGAAACGAATTATAAAAGAGATTTATTACTGTTTTTAAAATCAATTTCTTTGATTGGAAATCCAGATAAAGAAAAATTGAACAAAGGATCAGATGACACTAAAGATTTTTGGCCCATTAATTCATATTTGTGGATGATTCAGGATTATTTAGAAAATGGATTTTATTATAATCGTGAAAAAATATATACGAACTCATTTAGTGGAAAAATTGAATGGAAAAGAACTTTAAAACAAATGCCAATCTATTCGGATGGAAATATTATCTACGATAAACTTGTTACTTCTAAGATGATGGCATCTAATGATCTGATTGCTCAGATCTATAAACTTTGCCTGAAACAAAGTGTTGATAAGATTGGCTGGATCTATAATTGTAATTTTAAAATAGAGGTTCAACAAATTGTTTCTACTTCAGAGATGATTTCTGTAGTTCGAAAAGAATTGAACAATACTTTTGATGATATGAAACGAATGCGTTTTAATCATATGCTTAAAATTCTAAAGACTACAGAAGGAAATAAAATGATTTCTAATAAATACACCTATGGAATAAAAAACTATTACTATGTTTTTGAAACTATGGTGGATAAATTGTTTGATGGGATTAAGGAATCTGAAAAGAAAAAATATAATCCAAATGGTTATTGGCAGTTAAATAACCAGGGTCCTAGATTAGCATCTAGCTTAAGGCCGGATACCATCTTAAAAAGAAATGGAGCAACTTATATTCTTGATGCCAAGATGTATCAGTATGGTGTTACGAAGGATGTAAGAGATTTACCGGAAACACAATCTATCCAGAAACAGATTACATATGGAGATCATGTCTTTAATACATTAGATAAATCAGATAATCCTAAAGTAAGAAATGCGTTTATTTTGCCATACAATAAGAAATTAGAGAATTTTTTGAACGATCCTAATACTTTAAAATATAACGATGGAAATCTAGCATATTTCGGTCAGGCATATACTGATTGGAGGAATGCAGAAGATCCAAAAGATTATGAAAAAGTATATGCATTTGGTATAGATTTCAATTATTTACTTGAGAACTATAATAGGCCTGATTATGCAATTATAGATACTTTATGTAAAAGAATTGAAGAATTAATTAGTAAATAATTAAATTATGAATTTAAGGCTCTTTGTTAGAGTCTTTTTTAATAAAAATATTATGAAAAAGCGGTTGACACAATAACGCAATAGCGCTATTATAAAATCACGATATGAAAGTATTACTTATATATAGTAATAGCCTGTCGAGATTCTGATCTCGGGTAGGACAGTCGATCTAAAATAATAAAAGGAGGACTTAATGTGTCAATTAGAAAAACTATGTTTGTAAAAGAAAATTCATTTCGTAAATTGGATGATCCATTCAATGATTCAACAAAAAAGTATGTGTTTTACGTAAAAGTTGGGGATGTTCCTGAAGGTATTCCGATGGCAACAAACCCGCGAGACCAAAGACTTACATCTGGTGTGGCTCAAGCAATAAAAGAATCCTTGGAAAGTAATGATGGATATTTTCATCTAAAAAACAGAGGTATTGTAATCTCAGCTAAGAGTTGTACTTACAATAATAAAACAAAAGAAGTCACCATCAATTTTACAGATGATATGTTACATGGAAATATTGATGGTGGGCATACTTATAAAATTGTTTGTGATCACCGTAACGATAATTTAGATCAATATGTACAGTTTGAGGTGATGACAGGGGTTGAAGATATCATCGAACAATTGGCCGAAGCACGTAATACTTCTGTTCAAGTGGATGAAAAGTCCATGGCAGAACTTAAACAAAAATTTGATCCTATTAAAGAAGGTTTAGAAGGAATGTCATTCTATCCAAGAATTGCATTTAAACAAAATCAACAGGCATTTGATGATAACACCAACAAAAAGCTTAAAATGATTGATGCACGAGAAGTTGTTTCTATTGTTAATATGTTCAATATTGATAAATTTGATTCAGTGACTCACCCTATTAAAGCATATTCATCAAAAGCTAATATGTTAGATATGTATCTTAAAGACCCGGAATATTACCGTAAGTATGTTAATATTATGCCTGATATTTTTGATTTGTATGATGCGATTGAAACTGAATTTGCAGATGCATTTAACAATACAGGTGGTAGATATGGTCGTAAAAAATATGCAGGGTATAAAGATGGAAAAGTTATTGGAACATCAAAATTTGGACTTCAAAAAATTAAATACAAAATTCCAGATGGATTAATTTATCCTGCAGTGGCAGCATTCCGTTCTTTGGTAGTATATAATTCTAATACAGATAAATATGAATGGAAAAATGGAGTAAATCCTATATATGTTTGGGATAAATGCAAGGAAAACATGACAGTACAGATCATGAACTTTGCAACTGCAATTGGAGATAATCCTAATGCAGTAGGTAAGGATTCAAATATTTGGAACCTGGCATATATGACTGTTTTACTCCAGCAGGGGACAAACTAAAATGAGAAAAAAGTATATTGTAAAGTTAAAGGTAAAAGAAGCAATAGAAAAAAGAGATATTACTCAGAAGAAATTAGCTGAGATGTCAAGTATACGAGAGTCGACTATCAGTGATATTGTACGTGGTACTCGTACAGTGATAAATTTTGAACATCTTTCAAAAATTGCAGAAGCATTACAAGTTGAAGACATCAGAGAGTTAATTGATTTTGAATAGTATGAACGCTATTTTGGATGTTTAGAGGGTATTTTATGACCCTATTATTGTATATGAAAAACGCAGGGACATATAAAATATAGAAAGTCACTCTTAGAAGTGGCTTTTTTTTGACAAAATAAAAGGAACGGAATGGGCCCGGTCCAGAAATGGGAATGTTGAGAAAGTTAATTGAAAGGGTTAGAGTCTTAACTTAATCAACACACTTATAGTATAACACGTTTTTATGGGAAAAGAAAGTACATTGTTATCGAATGTATACTTGAAATAATTAGTTTAAATTTACTATGTAAGTACTTACAAATTGTGGTATTATACCTTCAGGAAGAGTAGGTAAAAAAAATGAAAGATCAAAATTGTGCTTATTGCATGGAAGGCGAGCTAGTAGCTGCTTTCGGAATTAAAATTTGTGAACTAGAAAGTTCAAAAGTGTATTTGTTTAAGGAACAGTCTCATCCGGGTCGTGTGATTGTGGCTCATAAGAAACATGTGAGTGAAATTACAGAGTTGACGGCCCAGGAAAGAGCTTCTTATATGGAGGATATCAATAGGGTAGCTTGTGCTATGCATGAAATCTTCAATCCAGACAAAGTTAACTATGGTGCTTATGGGGATACGGGTCATCATCTTCATTTCCATTTAGTTCCTAAATATAAGGATGGATATGAATGGGGCGGTGTATTCGCTATGAATCCTGGTGAAAAAACATTGTCGGATGAAGAATATCAGGATATGGTTGAAAAATATCGTGCTGTATTATGTAAATAAAGGAGCGTGTGCTCCTTTTTCTATTGTTCACTATGATTTTTTCTAAATTGAATAGGTGAAATGCCCGTTGCTTTTTTGAAGGCTTGGGCAAAATAGGATTGGCTTGTAAATCCTATGATGATGGATATTTCTGAGATTTGAAGATTGGTTGTAGAAAGTAGAACTTTAGCTTCTTGAATACGCTTTTGAATCATGTAGTTAATGGGGGAGATTCCCTTATATTGCTTAAAGGCATGTACAATGTGATATTTATTTAAGAAAGTGAGTTCACTTAATGTGTCTAGTGTGATATCTTCTTTAAAGTGAGCATCAATATATTTTTCGATATAGACACAGTCTTTGTTGGCTTTATTAACGGGTGAAGATTTTAAACTAATGTTGGCCCTACGCATCAGGTTGATCAGTAATACTTCTAATAGGTTTTGGCATAACGATTGATATTCAGCATCTCTTGCCTTAACTTCCATTAGAATGGTTTTTAGATAAAACAATACTTCGTGTTTGTATTCATAATAATTGGCAATACTACATCCCTGTTCTTCGTCCTCTTCTTTTGAAAAGAAGGTGACGCCTTCAATTCCCATAACAATGTATTCGAAGTTGACATTTTCAATACCACGCTCTGTATGGGATACCAATGGATTGACAATAACGAGATCGTCTTCTTTTACGGGATAGTTTTTGTTGTCTAAACTTAGAAGTCCATGGCCTTTTGTCACATAGAATATTTCTGTATATAAATGGGTATGTAGGGTGGAATTCCATTCGTGATCGAACTTGGATTCAGTTATATATAGTAATTTGGGTCGGGCTTTATTGAAGTCGACTTGATCGATTTGAAAGCGTTGTGTACTCATAAAAACACCTCTTTTTGTATTATTATATATTGTTTTCTTTTGTTTATCAATTTTGTTGCCAAATTTACTAAATCGCAATATATCTAAAATATAGAGCTATATTTTTATGATAAAGCGCTTTCAAATAAGCTATACTAGGCTTGTCAAAAGAGGTTCATACGAATTTATGAGGAGGTAAAGTATGAAAAAAGTTATAACTGCTGGGTTATCATTTGCGATGGCAGCATCTATGTTAGCAGGATGTTCTAGCAAACCAGCTGAAAATTCTGATTCTGGAGATAAGCGAGTATTAAAATTTGATTCTTTCTCTGGTGGTAATGGTGAAGAAGTATTCACAAAATTGGCTAAGGCTTTCGAAAAGGCAAATCCGGATGTAGATGTTCAATTGCGTTTTGAAAAAGAATTGCCAGATGTATTGAATAAAGAAAATGCGAAGGGTGAATATTCGGATGTTGTTTACTATAACTTAGGTCAGCCTTCTGGATATACTGAAACTCAATTAAATACTCATGAAGTATTGGATATTTCAGATGTAGTTGAAGAAGTTGGTATGGATGAAAACTACGCAAATAGTAGTATCGTACAATATTATGGTGATGGAAAATCTTATTTGATGCCACTTAAGACAACTCCAGCTGGATTCTTCTATAATACTGAATTGGTTGGAGAAGGAAAGAAATATGAACTTCCAACAACTTGGGAAGAATTCTGGGCTTTAGGTGATCAAGCTAAGAAAGATGGTATCGCATTATTTACTTATCCAACAAATGGTTATTTTGACAACACATTAAATGCATTGTTGAAAGAAACTGGTGGAGAAGAATTATTATCTAACGTATTAAATTATGATAAGGATGCTTGGAATACAGATGGTGCTAAACAAACTATCGATATTTTAGCTAAATTAGTAAGTCCTGATTATTTATATTCTGATACAGTCTCAAATGCGAATGCGAAAGATGGTTTCACAATGAACCAGCAGGCTGTCATTGATGGAAAAGCATTATTCATGCCTAATGGTGACTGGGTAGTGAATGAAATGGCAGATACAACTCCTGAAGATTATCACTGGGGATTACTTCCATTGCCTGCATTAGAAAAAGATGGTGAACGTTTCGTTGGTTCTATGACTGAACAAGTATGGATTCCTGCTCAAGCTAAAAACGTAGATGATGCGAAAGCATTCTTGAAGTTTATCTATTCTGATGAAGGTGTTAAGATCATGGCTGAAGGTGGAAACATTGTTCCAACTACACATATGTCAGACACTATTGCGGCTATGGAAGATGGATATACAAAAGAATTCTTCTCAGTATATGACACTGCTTCTGCTGCATTAGGTGCATTTGCTCCTTACAACACAGATAACTTACCAGACTTTGACCGTGCTGCAACCGTATTTGGTTCAATTGACTCTTTGGCTACTGGTGAATTAACTGCAAAAGATTACCAAAGCAAATTAGCAGATGCTTGGGTTAAATTATCTAAAAACAAAGCTGTAACTGAATAATTAAACTTAAAGCGATGAGCAAATTGTTGCTCGTCGCTTTTTAAAAGATGGGAGGAAAAACTCATGAATAAAAAGAAAGCACAAAATCGTTTCGTATTTGCGTGTCTTGCACCAGCCGTTATTCTAGTCTTCATTTTTATGGTGATTCCAACGATTGATGTATTTAAGACAGCATTCTTTAAAAAGAGCAATTTCGTAAGTGATGCCACTTTTGCCGGGTTCTTCAACTTTAAGGTTCTTTTTAACGACATGCGTTTTATTGAGGCTATGCAAAATACAATCTTGTATGTTGTATTGATTACGATCATCACTTTGGTGTTGGCCGTATTGTTTGCGACATTATTAACTCGTGAAGAGTTTGTTGGAAAAAACTTCTTCCGTGTTATTTTCTACATTCCAAATATTTTGAGTATTGTTGTTATTGCAGGTATTTTCTCAGCTATTTATCAACCTACGAATGGTATTTTAAATACATTCTTCGGTATGATTGGACTTTCGTCTTTACAACAACAATGGATGGGAAATCCGGCTGTTATTAACTATTCTATTATTGGTGCTCTTGTATGGCAGGCCATTGGTTATTATATGGTTATGTATATGTCGAGTATGTCGAGTATTCCAGAAAACCTATATGAGGCTGCAAGTCTTGAGGGGGCTAGTAAAGTCAGACAGTTCTTTATGATTACTTTACCTTTGATTTGGGATAACATTCGTACAACTTTAACTTTCTTCGTAATTTCTACAATCAACTTATCATTTATGTTCGTTCAATTGACAAGTGAGGGAAATCTAGGAAGTGAAGTGGCATTGAACTATATGTACAACAATGCGTTCGCTGGTAAATACGGATTTGGTATGGCCGTCGGAGTATGTATCTTCGTATTCTCATTTGCCTTATCCGCCATCATAAATAAGGTCACTGAACGTGATATATTACAGTATTAGGAGGATGAGATATGAAGAAACGTAATTTTCCTTTATACAAGATCTTTGTTTATGTGGCACTGATCACATTAGCTATTTCGATTATTGTACCTATCGCATGGGTATTCCTTGCATCTTTAAAATCGCAATTGGAATTGGTGAGTGGAAATCCATTTGATCTTCCCAAACAAATGTTGTGGTCAAACTTTGCGGATGCCTTTGTGAAGGCAAGAATGGGTGATTATTTAATAAATACAATCATTGTAACAGCACTATCATTAGTCATTCTATTGGTGGTGGCTCTTCCTGCATCGTATGTTTTGGCACGATTTGATTTTGCGGGAAAGAAATTCTTTAATGGACTTTTCATGGCTGGACTTTTCGTAAATGTGAACTATATTGTTTTGCCAATTTTCTTAATGTTATTTAATGCGGACATTAAGCTTGGATTTGACTTTTTCTTAAATAGTAAGTTCTGGCTTTCTGTTGTGTATGCCGCAACGGCCTTACCTTTCACAATCTATTTGTTGACGGGTTATTTTAAAACGTTGCCTAAGGCGTATGAAGAGGCGGCTCGTATTGATGGTTGTGGCTACTTTAAGACCATGACAAAGATTATGATTCCCATGGCAAGACCAAGTATTATTACGGTTATCCTATTTCAATTCTTGGCTTTCTGGAATGAATATATTATCGCATTTACTTTTATGGATAAAGAAAATGCGACGTTGGCTGTTGGTGTTAAATACTTAATGGCCGATGCGAAGTCACAGGCAAACTTTGGTGTCATGTATGCTGGGTTGGTAATTGTTATGATTCCAACGTTAGTTCTTTATATTTGTGTTCAAAAGAAGATTACACAGGGCATGAGTATTGGTGGAATGAAAGAGTAAGGTGTCTAATATGAGAGATGAAAATAAAGTAATGAACATAATTATGATCGTTTTATTCTTTGTGTTCTTAGGTATGATCATTTGGGCACAGAAGACGGTAAGTGTTCGTAATCTAATGATTGAAATCGTTGGATTGACAGGCTTACTAACATTATTGTTTCTATACAATCGAAAACATAAATAGGAGGAAGAAGTATGGCAGAATTATCATTGCAGCATGTTGATAAAATATATGACAACAATGTTCAAGCTGTATTTGACTTTAATTTAGAAGTTAAAGATAAAGAGTTTATTGTGTTTGTAGGACCAAGTGGATGTGGTAAATCTACAACACTTCGTATGATTGCTGGTTTGGAAGAGATTAGTGCCGGTGATTTCTACATTGATGGAAAAAGAATGAATGATGTGGAACCAAAAGATCGTGATATTGCGATGGTATTCCAGTCTTATGCGTTATACCCTCATATGAGTGTATATGAGAATATGGCATTTGGTTTAAAACTACGTAAGTATAGTAAGGAAGAGATTGATAAGCGTGTGCATGAAGCAGCTCGTATTTTAGAGATTGAGCCTTATTTGGATCGTAAGCCAAAAGCTTTATCAGGTGGTCAAAGACAGCGTGTTGCCTTGGGTCGTGCTATCGTTCGTAATGCGAAGGTATTCTTAATGGATGAGCCACTATCAAACTTGGATGCGAAATTGCGTGTACAAATGCGTTCGGAAATCATTCAGCTTCATGAACGTATTGGAGCTACTACCATTTATGTAACACACGATCAAACGGAAGCCATGACTATGGCCGATCGTATTGTTGTGATGAAGGGTGGATATATCCAGCAGATTGGTACGCCAAAAGAAATATATAATAATCCGGCAAATTTATTCGTAGCTGGATTCTTGGGTGCGCCTGCAACGAACTTTGTGAAGGGTACATATACAAATGGATTCTTTCATGTGGGGGATATGAAGATTGAAATTCCTTTGATGTATAGAGAAAAGCTATCTAGTTACCAAGGAAAAGAAATTATCATGGGTATTCGTCCAGAAGATTTACATGGTGAGGGTATAGTGGCGGATACATATCCGAGTGCTAACTTTGATTTTGAAATTGAAGTGGCCGAACTATTGGGCCATGAATATATTTTGCATGGTGCTTTAAATGGACAAAAAATGTGTGCCAAAGTAAATTCTCGTTTGGAACCAGAAGCACATTCAACAATTAAATTAACAATGGACTTATCAAAAATACATTTCTTTGATATGGAAACTGAAAATAGAATTGACTAGTTTAGGAGAAAATAAAATGATTGAAACAGGCAGAGTAACTGTACCGACAGATGTTGATGTAATTGATGCAACAATTGAGATTATTAATCGATGGAAAGCCGATGCCATCCGTGACTGTGACGGAACGGATATGCCAGAAGAATTGCGTAAGATGGATATTAAGCAATATGCGACTTACTATACGACAAGAAAAGATAATGCGTGGGCCAAGGCAAATCCAGATGAAATCCAACAGATGTATTTGATGAGTGATTTTGTGACGGCAAAGTCAACCGAGTTAAAGATTCAAATCATGCAGCATTTCTATAAAGATCAATTAAAGCCAAACACAAAAGACAATCACAGATGGTGGGAAGTTATTGATCGTACAACGGATGATGTCATCACAAATTGGGATTATGATGAAGAAACGGGTGAAGTGATTATTCATGATACAATTCCGTATCATGCGTATACAGTAAGCTTCTTGGCATTTGTGATTTGGGATCCTGTGCATATGTATAATGCTCTAACGAATGATTGGAAGGGTGAAGAACATCAAATGACTTTTGATGTTCGACAACCTAAAACACAAAAGTATGTATTGGATAAATTTAGAAAATTCTGTGAAGAAAGAGATGATGTAGACGTTGTTCGTTTTACAACTTTCTTCCACCAATTCACGCTTCAATTTGATGAATTTGCACGCGAAAAATTTGTAGACTGGTTTGGATATAGTGCTTCTGTATCTCCATATATTTTGGAACAGTTTGAAAAAGAAGTGGGCTATCCATTTAGAGCGGAATATATTATCAACAAAGGATTTAATAACTCAACTTTCTGTGTACCAACTAAGGAATATCGTGATTTCATGGATTTCCAACAGCGCGAAGTAAGTAAATTAGCAAAGAAATTTGTAGATATTTGTCATGAATATGGAAAAGAAGCCATGATGTTCTTAGGGGATCACTGGATTGGTACAGAGCCATTTGGAAAATATTTTGAATCCATTGGATTGGATGCGGTTGTAGGATCAGTTGGTTCTGGTACAACACTTCGTTTAATTTCCGATATTAAGGGTGTTAAGTATACAGAAGGAAGATTCTTACCATACTTCTTCCCCGATGTTTTCCATGAAAATGGAGATCCATTAAAAGAAGCTAAGGTCAACTGGGTAACAGCTCGTAGAGCTATTTTACGTAGTCCAGTCGATCGTATTGGTTATGGTGGATATTTAAAATTGGCATTGGATTTCCCTGAATTCATTGATTATATTGAAAAGGTATGTGACGAATTCCGTACGCTATATTCTCATGTGAACCAACAAGTTCCACTAAACTTATTAAAAGTGGGTGTAATTAATAGTTGGGGAGAACTTCGTCGTTGGGGAACACACTTGGTTCACCATGCCATTTGGTACAAACAAATCTATTCATATACAGGTGTAATGGAGGCGTTGAGTGGTTTCCCATTTGATGTTCATTTCATTAGTTTTGATGATATACGAAAAGATCCAACCATCTTAGATGATATGGACGTTGTGATGAATATTGGTTCTGCATACACAAGCTTTAGTGGTGGAGCCGAATTTGATGAACCAGTGATTACAGCTCTTCGTCGCTATGTCGACCAGGGCGGTGGATTTATCGGTGTAGGTGAGCCAACAGCTATCAACCGCAACGGTAAATTCTTCACTTTATACGATGTATTGGGTGTGGATAAAGAATTAGGTTTCACAATGCATACAGACAAATACAATTGGCAAGTACATCCAAACCACTTTATTACAGAACAATTAGAACATGAAGATTGGGGAGAATGTGTAAATGATGTATATGCTCTTCCTGAAACCGAAATCTTGGCTGAAAAAGATCTACATGTCAATTTAGCTGTAAATGAATATGGAAAAGGTCGCGGCGTGTATATGAATGGTCTTCCATTTAGTTTTGAAAACGTAAGACTATTGTATCGTGCAATCTTCTTTGCAGCACACAAAGAAGAAGAAATGAAACGCTGGTATTCCGACAACTACAATGTGGATATCAACGTATATCCTTCTACAAACAGTTTCTGTGTTGTCAATAATACATATGAACCACAGACAACTACCGTGTATAAGGGTGATGGAACAAGTTTCGAAGTTGAATTGGATGCTTGTGAAATCAAATGGTTTGAAATTTAAGAATCAGTCAATCAAAATCAGAACGAGCCAGCTGGTTTTGAATAGCTTTGGAGCAGAATATCTGCTCCATTTTCTTATTTATGACTTGCATCATATAATTTTTGAATGGCATTTGGAAGCTTGTCTGGAAGCATAGCTTGAATGTATTCTTCTGTACCATCCTCCATAGCTTTTGAGTAGTACCAACACTTAAATTCTAATAAAGATAGTGTTTCTTGAAGACTTTTAATTTCAGCTTCTACAGCCTCTTTTCGAGCCTCAAACAACTCTTTTCTCTTTTCAAAACTTGCACTTCCTTCAGAAACCAAAGCAAAGAATTGATTGATTTCCTTAATGCCAAGACCCGATTTCTTTAAACATTCAATGAGATGTAAGGCCTCAATTTCATGATTACTGAAATAGCGAATATTGCCTTTGCGAACTAAATGAGGGAAAAATCCTTCTTTATCATAATATCGAAGGGTAGAGATGGGTAAATCAAACATTTCAGATACTTGTCCTATTGTGTAATACATGATTTCCTCTCTTTCTTGACCTAAAGTCAGCTTTAGCTATTATACTAATGCCACAAGGTGATTGTGTCAACAAGTTTTAGATTTCAAAGAAAAGCCATTTATTGTATTGGTTGTTGTGTATTAAAAAAGTAGATATTATCGTGTATGCAAGTGAATATGCATTTCGAGATATCTGCATAATCGCAAGGGCTGCAGAAGATGAGAAAAGCGTATAGACTTGGTAAAATCTTATAATGTTCCGATAAAATGATTAACAATAGTCAAAAACAGTTTGAAATAAATATCACGAGAAGCAGATGTTTTAAATACAATAAAACAACAGGATAAAAAATAGGGAACTTATTAAGTGTTGTGTGTGATAAAAGTTCCCTGTTTGTATTTATTGTTTAGGGAACTATTGATATAATATATAGCGAAAAAGTTCCCTAAATTTTAATTTTAGATTTTGCGTGATGCTTCGGAAATATCAATAAAAGAATTATGAATATTGAATAAGCATGATTGGAATTATATGTTGGAACTTTTAGATGCCTTATGGTACAATGCAAACGAGCGATAGCTCTTGAATGGCGAGGAGCTAAATTCAATTTAAACTAAAATGCAGGGTGAGAAACCCGACCGAGGATGACTTAGAACTCATCCTCATTTTTTTGTATATTAAGATTTTGGTTTCGGGACAGGAAAATATTATATGTGAAAAAGTGATGAAATATCATAAAAGATGAATTGCAGGGCACGACAAAAAGGCTATTGTAATAGTAGCCTGCATTTTGTATTTATCTTTGTGAGTACCCATCTGATAACCCCTAGACATTTTCATGCTGTCTAGCTATAGCATATTTACCTGATTTACTAGCTGTTTATTAACATTCTTAATGCTAATTTATTAGATGAGGATGCCATATGGGTACTCACAATAGAAAAAAATACCTTATCTTCAAATTTAAAATTACAAAATCAGAAAAAAGAAATGTTAGAAAATGAATCATGATCTAAAAAATCTTATACCGGATAAGAAAAAGACTGTAGACAATTAATGTCTACAGTTGTAGCAAGCAACGTCTTTGATTGATCAAAGACAAGTGTTTAGGGAATATCCCTAAGACTCTGATTAAATCAAGAAACAATATGCTTCATGTAGCTTTTATTGAGATTGAGAATACTTCTTCAAATTGGTAAAATATATATAGTAGATTTAAAGTATAACTTAGAGAGGAGAATCAGCTATGGAAGATATTCTTTTATACCATGGTAGTGGAGAGATTGTTGAATTTCCAGAAATACGTAAAACAAAATATACAAAAGATTTTTCCTGGGGATTCTATTGCACCATAAATTATGAGCAAGCCTATAAATGGGCAAATAAAAGAAGTCAAAATGGGTTTGTTAATGTTTATAAATATACCGAAAACAAAGACTTAAAAATTAAAAAGTTTGAAACAATGAGTGATGAATGGTTGGATTTCATTACAGATTGTAGGTCAGGAAAAGTTCATAGCTATGATATTGTCGAAGGCCCAATGGCTGATGATACCATTTGGAACTATGTGAATGATTATATCAATGGTGATATTCCAAGGTCTGTTTTTTGGGAACTAGCAAAGTTCAAACATCCAACCCATCAAATTAGTTTTCATTCTATTCAAGCTCTTGAATGTCTAAAATTCGAAAGGAGTGAAGCAATTCATGAAATTCAATAAAGATGATCTATTTTATTTTTGTTCTATGGTTGAGTTTGTAGCACGTATCACAAAAAATCACAGAAACTATATCATTTCTAAAATGAGTGATGAACAAATCTTACACGAATTGGATGTTGCTAGTGTAAATCATTGTCTTTCATTTGAACAAGTTTGTGATGAGTGGATTGATACGTATCATATAGAAAATGGTAAGTATGATTCTGTAGCCGATTGTAAATACAAGGTACCCTCTTATACCGCAATTGGTAAAGTTTACCAAAGATTGATTTTGGATACATTAACATCAGAAAATCAGTTAGTACAACATATTCGCAAAATATTTAATTCTTTCATCATTGATGAAATTACTTGGTTTAATTCAAATGTTTATTACAGTAATCCAGATTATCTAAGATGTTCCTATTTAGAAGGAAAACTATTGAATTAATATGTATAAGCATACTGCATTGAGGCTTTACATTTACATTGAATTGGATCTCTATTAAAAGAATCAATCAAATGAGTGCGGTATCTGAATTTATTGTGCAATCTAAGAATACTCGTGACTTTAGTCGTGAGATGAATTAGATGTGCAGATGTTAGATAAATAATTTGAAAATAAATCATAAATATAGTGCTTTAAATATATATTATATATATTGTATAACGCAAACGAACGATAGCTCTTGAATGGCGAGAAGCTAAATTCAATTTAAACAAAAATGCAGGGTGAGGAGCCCGAACCGAGGATGACTTAGAACTCATCCTCTTTTTCATTTCATCGATTTACTGAAAATATATAATTAACAATTGATTTGTTTTTTTTATAATCGTATAATTTTAAACAGTTTTTAGGAGTTAAAGAAATGGAAGAACGAAGAGATAAACGGAATATTGTTTATTTTATAATTAGTTATGTCATTAATAATTTGGCGAGTGGAGTTTTGTACGATACGTTTGTGAATTATCTGCAAGAAGCACAAACTTCTATCGCAACATCCTTTTGGGCCTTTTATGGATATGCCACATTCATAAGTGCAGCTTTATTGTTGCTCGTGCCAAAGATTGGCTATAAAAAGCTATTACTTTTTTGTTCACTTTCAACGGCCTGTGCCTTTTTTGGCGCCGTCTGTATGGATTTTACTTGGGCTTTATATATCGCAACCCTATTGGCATTAACGGGTGTGCAGCTGCACTTTATTATGCTGAGCCCTTTTATTGCTTGTTATACAGAAGCATTTAAAGATCAAGAAATACATTGGTATACAAGAACTTACTATATGGGGTATATTGGATATTTCTTGGCAACGTATCTTGGTGGAGCCTTTGTGGTAAAGGCGTTTAGTTGTGTGGCCAACATTTCATATGCGCAAGCCCAAGAGGCAACGCGCTATATGACGCATCTTTCATCTGGTTTACACCAATCTTATATGGATGCGAATCGAATGGTTCTATTCGTGGTGGGGTGTATTGCATTAATTTCCTTGATTCCTGTATTATGTATATCGGAAAAGAAATCGGATTATCAAATGGAACTTACTCCAAGGCTTTCTTTAAAGGAAAAAATCAATGGTGCAAGACAACTTTTATTAAATCGATATTCCCGGGCTTATTTATTGTATTGGGCTTTGATTTCTTTTGCGATGGGCCTATTTACATCGTACTATACTGTATATCTAAATCGAAATTTACATATTGATAAGGCAACCAGTTCTTTAATGGTATCCATTTCCTATGTTGCGATTGTCTTATTTATGTTTTTTACGCCGAAGTGCACAAAAAAATTTGGTAAAGTGGGAACGATCTTTTTAACGGTCATGGCCTCCATTCCTTTTATGTTGATGATTGGAAATGGAAATTATTTTGGTAAATATGTTGTACCTGTTGTTGGTGCATCACTATTTATACGTGCGGGCCTTGCGAATTTATCAAGTCCTGTGGATAGTGCTCTATCGATGGATGTGATTCCTAAAGATTTGCGGCCTGTTTATACTTCCGTAGTGAATTTTACGGCGGGTATTGTGAGTATATTGAGTGGTCATTTTACAGGAAAGATTTTATTTGTCCACCAATCTGGGTATCAGCAGGCTTATTTTATAGCCGCTATATTATATGCGATTGCAGGTATTGTTCTTTATCAGGGACTTCATACCTTTAATCATAAAGAAAATGAAATAGTTTTAAGTAAGGGAGAGAAAAGATGAACAAATTATTTAAAAAACTAGGTTTTGGCGATAAGACGGCAAAGAACTTCTGGGCTATTATTATCGTCGCATTTGGAGGGGCGATTATTTATGGCTTGCCATATTTTCGCTTTGATTACTATGATGCATATTTAGCTACGTATCATTTGACGAATACACAAATGGGTGTGTTTGGAAGTATTTTAGGAATTTTTGGTATGATTTCCTATTTATTTGGAGGTATTGTGGCAGACCGCTTTTCTACAAGAATGATCTTAACGGTTTCTTTAATTGGAACAGGCTTGGGTGGTTTTGTACACTTATTACCATTGAATTACTATCAGTTACTAGCACTTTATGCATTCTGGGGCATTTCAAGTTTATTTGCGTTTTGGCCAGCCTGTGTAAAAGCTGTTCGTATTCTATCGGATTCGGATGATCAAGGAAAAGCCTATGGATTCTTTGAAGGTGGTCGTGGTGTTGGTGCTGCTTTGATGGCTATGGGTGCTGTTGTAGCTTTCCGTATTGGCATTGGTCAAATCAATGACGAAGTGGCAGGTATG
>ERZ773178.1638-NODE-1638-length-23060-cov-10.186177_pt1 | contig 23060 bp, 28 predicted proteins | sample MGYA00580533_ERZ773178 | MGnify/ENA primary metagenome ERZ773178 (study PRJEB29015, sample SAMEA2737859) | human gut metagenome | biome: human gut; feature: human-associated habitat; material: faeces | place: China | collected 2012 ...
TCGCCCGCCGCACCTGCGGCTACATCGGCACCCAGTTCTGGAATCAGGGCCGCACGCAGGAGATCAAAGAGCGCGTGCTGCATCTGTAAGGCTGCGCCATAAAATTGCTGTTTAGGTGGGAGCGCACCGCGCTCCCACCTTTTTCTGATAAGGAGGTCATTTTCCATGCACTATGGCGAGATCAAAAACTGCGACATCGCCAACGGCCTTGGCGTGCGCGTAACGCTGTTCGTCTCCGGCTGTACGAACCACTGCGAAAACTGCTTTCAGCCGCAGACGTGGGACTTCTGCTACGGCAAGCCTTTCACGAGTGAAACGGAGGACGAGCTCATCCGCCTGCTCTCCCCCGACTATATCAACGGTCTCACGCTGCTCGGCGGCGAGCCGTTCGAGCCCAAAAATCAGCGCGCGCTGCTGCCGTTTCTCCGCCGCGTGAGGCGTGAGCTGCCGCAAAAGACGATCTGGTCGTTCACAGGCTTTACGTGGGAGGAGCTGCACGACCCCGCCGCGTATCCGCGCTGCGAGGTGACGGACGAACTGCTGTCACTGCTCGATGTGCTCGTCGACGGGCGCTATGTGGACGCGCTGCACGATATCTCGCTGCGCTTTCGCGGCTCGTCGAACCAGCGCATCATCGACGTTCCGAAAACGCTGCAATCAGGCGCGCTGACGCTCTGGGACGAGCGCGCGAACATCTGAAAAAACATAACAAATCCGCGGTTTCCATTCTTCGTCAAATTTTAACATTTCGCTACTTGCATTTGAAACGGCGTTATGTTATATTCCCACTATGTTAAAGAGCTCTAATTCATACTAACAGGAGGTTTTTTCAATGAAACATCTCGGTTTATTTGCAGCAGGCGTGCTGTTCGGCACCGCCGGCCTCAAGATCCTTTCCAGCAAGGATGCCAAAAAGGTCTACTCTCACACCACCGCCGCGGTGCTGCGTGCCAAGGACTGCGTGATGCAGGCCGTCACGAACGTCCGTGAGGATGCTGAGGACGTCTACGCCGACGCCAAGGACATCAACGAGCGCCGCGCAGCGGAAGAGGACGCCGAAGTCATTGCGGACGCGTCCGAGGAAAAAGCGGACGAGGAATAAATCGCAGGAGAGCCGCGACGCGCGGCTCTCTTTCACTTTCGGAGGAATTGATACACTATGAAATGCAAAATTCTGCACGAATCCGCCGGGCGCATACGCGTGCATCTGAATTGCCGCCGCATGACGCTGCATCAGGCGGACGTCCTGGAATATTATCTGCGCAATGTGGACGGCGTGCGAGAGGTCTCGGTCTTTGACCGCACGCAGGACGCCGTGATCGTTTACCGCGCGGACCGCGCCGCGCTCGTGCACGCGCTCGCGGCGTTCTCGTTCGACAAGGCCGAAACAATGGACCTTGTCCCCGACCATACGACGCGCAAACTCAACCGTGAATTTGAAGACAAACTCTCGTGGACGGTGATCCGCCGCGTGATCTCGAAGCTCTTCTTCCCGCTCCCCGTCACCACGGCGCTCGCCATCTATCACTCGATCAAGTACATCCGCGAGGGTCTTTCCGCACTGCTGCACGGCAAGCTCTCCGTCGCCGTGCTAGACGCCACCGCCGTCACCGTGTCGATGGTGCGCGGCGACTTCTCGACGGCAAGCTCTGTGATGTTCATGCTCCGCCTCGCCGAAATTCTCGAGGACTGGACACACAAGAAGTCCGTTGCGGACCTCGCGGGCGCCATGTCGCTCAACGTTGACCACGTCTGGCTCAAGACGGGCGAGACGGAAACGCTCGTTCCCATCGGCGATATTCAGGCGGGCGACTGCGTCGTTGTCCGCACCGGCGGCCTCATCCCGCTCGACGGCAAGGTCGTCTCCGGCGAGGCGATGGTCAATCAGGCGTCCATGACGGGCGAGTCCATGCCCGTCCCCAAGCGCGAGGGCAGCTATGTCTACGCAGGCACGGTCGCCGAAGAGGGCGAGTGTGTCGTGCGCGTGGAAAAGGCGCTCGGCGGCGGCCGCTATGACCGCATCGTGCGCATGATCGAAGAGTCGGAAAAGCTCAAATCCACGGCTGAGGACAAGGCCTCGCGCCTTGCCGACAGGCTCGTACCCTATACGCTCGGCGGCACGATCCTGACCTATCTCATCACGCGCAACGTCACAAAGATGCTGGCCGTGCTGATGGTCGACTTCTCCTGTGCGCTCAAGCTCTCCATGCCTATCGCGGTGCTCTCTGCCATGCGCGAGAGCAGCAGCCATCACATCTCCGTCAAGGGCGGGCGCTTCCTCGAAGCCGTCGCCCAGGCGAACACCATCGTCTTTGACAAGACCGGCACGCTCACCTACGCCACGCCCAAGGTCGCAAGAATCGTCACCTTCGGCGGCAATGAGGAAAGCGAGATGCTCCGCCTCGCCGCGTGCCTCGAAGAGCACTATCCCCATTCCATCGCCAACGCCGTCGTGGCCGAGGCCAGGGACCGCGGATTGACGCACGAGGAGTATCACTCTCAGGTCCAGTACGTCGTGGCGCACGGCATTTCGAGCATGGTGGACGAGAAAACAGTGCTCATCGGCAGCGCACACTTCGTCTTCGAGGACGAGGGCTGCCGCGTGCCGGAGGGCGAAGAGGACAAGTTTGAATCGCTCCCGCCCGAGTTTTCGCACCTGTACCTCTGCATCGCGGGTAAGCTCGCCGCGGTCATCTGCATCCATGACCCGCTGCGCAAAGAAGCAAATGCCGCCGTGCGTGCGCTGCATGCGCTTGGCATTGACAAGGTCGTGATGATGACCGGCGACAGCCGCAAGACCGCCGAGGCCGTCGCCGCCGAGGTCGGCGTCGACGCCGTCTACGCCGAAGTGCTCCCCGAGGATAAGGCCGCATTCGTCCGCAGTGAAAAGGCCGCAGGCCGCAAGGTCATCATGATCGGTGACGGCGTGAACGATTCCCCCGCTCTGTCCGAAGCCGACGCGGGCATCGCCATTTCGAGCGGTGCCGCCATCGCGCGCGAGATCGCGGATATCACGATCTCGTCCAAGGATCTGTTCGCGCTCGTCACGCTGCGCTCCCTCAGTCAGCAGCTCATGGCGCGCATCCACCGCAACTACCGCTTCATCGTGAGCTTCAATTTCTCGCTCATCGTGCTCGGCGTGCTCGGCATTCTGCCGCCGACGACCTCGGCGCTGCTGCACAACGGGTCTACATTGGGTATCAGTCTGCGGAATATGACCGACCTGCTGGACGAAAACAAATCATAAAGAGCCGGGGCAGGGAAACTGCAAGCTGTATCCTTGCCCCACTCCAAAGCATAGCGGTTAGAGGACACTAACTTCGAAATGAGCCAAGGAAACGGAGCAATATTGATACACAAGACTACCATAGGAGGAGAGAGCGAATGGCTGAAGAAATTCTGGTCCGTCAGGGCGCGCCCACGCTGGCGGGCATCAAGACGGGGAGCTTATTTCCCTGCCCCTGCGAGGATCGCGAGGCGTTGCTGTCCGACATCCGGAAGCTGAATCGGCGGCTGTCGCCCAAGGGGCTGTGCCTGCTGCCGATCCGCTTTTTAGCGGGGCAGGCACTTCTCTACCTCTATCGCCCCGCCGGGCTGCGGCGGGATCTGCGGGATGCGCAGGCGTCCGAGCTGCTGCGTCAGGCGGGCTACGGTGACGAGAGCTGTGCGCGCTGCGTGGCGTGGCTTGCCTGCCGCTTCCGCGAAGGCAAAGAGTTCCCGCATGAGGTAGGGCTGTTTCTCAGCTATCCGCCCGAGGATGTGAAGGGCTTCATCGACCACCGCGCGAACGATTTCAAGTGCGCAGGACTCTGGAAGGTCTACGGCGACGAGGAAAAGGCACGCTCGCTGTTCGCAAAATACAAAAAATGCACGGAGATCTACTGCGCGCTCTGGCAAAGCGGCTTGAAGCTTGAGCAGCTTGCCGTTGCAGTTTGATCATATAAAATCATTAAAAGAAAGGAAATGACAAACATGAAAACTGCTGTTGTTTATTGGAGCGGTACGGGCAATACGGAGGCCATGGCGCGGGCTGTTGCCGAGGGCATGACCGCCGCGGGCGCGGAGGCTGTTCTGCTCACACCCACCGAGGTACAGCCCGGCGATCTGAACACCTACGGTGCCATCGCCTTCGGCTGCCCCGCCATGGGCAGCGAGGTGCTGGAGGAAATGGAGTTCCAGCCCATGTTCGATGCCTGCAAGCGCAGCCTCGGCGGCAAGCGCGCGGCGCTGTTCGGCTCCTACGGCTGGGGCGACGGCGAGTGGATGCGCACCTGGGAGAGTGACTGCGACAACGCAGAGGTGAATCTCGTTTGCGAAAGCGTGATCTGCATGGAGACGCCCGATGACGCGGCACTTGAAGCCTGCCGCGCCTTGGGCAAGGCATTGGCGGAGTGAGAAATGATGCCCGCCGCTGACGGTAACTTCAGCGGCGGATATGCCACGTAGATGTAATTCAAAAGCAGCCAAGGATTTCCTGGGCTGCTTTTATAATGCGATTATCAGGTACTTACCGGATAACGCATACCAGTCCAGCGATGCTTGTTATTTGCTTTCTGCCAGAACCAATTTCAACAGTTCATAAGTACGCTGAGAAGACGCGATGCTAAGATGCTCACGCGGCGTATGGACGTCGCCCATATCAGGGCCAATGGACACGCAGTCCAGATGAGGAATGCTGTCGGCAAACAGTCCGCACTCGATACCGGCGTGAACTGCCTCCACCGCAGCATCCTTGCCGAACAGCGTCTTATAGGCAGAAAGGATCGTGTCCTTTACCACGGAATGGGGATTGTACGCCCAGCCGGGATAATTGCCGTCTGTCGCGGTTTCGCCGCCCGCCAGCCGGACGATGGAGGCGATCTTCTCCACCACCCATTCCTTCTGCGCGGTGATGGAGCTGCGAACCGTATTGCTGAAGGTCAGCTCGTTATCCGTCAGCTTCAGGAGGCCAAAGTTCGTGGAGGTCTGTACCAAGCCGGGCATATCCACGCTCATTGCCTGCACGCTGTCGGGCAGCGCCGCAAGGACGCGATACACCTTTTCGGTGCTGGCCATAGTCAGAACGCTGCAATTCTTGATTGCGCCGATAGCGGCATCCAGCGCCATGCCGGGTTCGGCTGTGGCGTATTCGCCGGCATACTGTGCGCCCAGCTGCTTTACGGTTTCGCACACTGCGGCGGCTCGCTCTGGCTCCACCATGATCTGCGCCATGCTGGCAGCGGCAATGGCGGTATCGCGGGAGCCGCCTTCCAGCGCCGCAAGACGATAGCTTTCTTTTGCCGCCAGCTCGCAGAGCAGACGCCCCATCAGCACATTGGCGTTGGCACGGCCCTTGTCAATTTCCACGCCGGAATGACCGCTGGTCAACCCTTTGATGGAAATATCGACCAAAGTGCCGGAAATGTTTTCGCGGGCAACCGGTACCCTGCTGCGGGCATTGATACCGCCTGCGCAGCTGCACATCAGGATACCCTCATACTCCGAGTCCAGGTTGATGAGCTTGTGCCCTGTCAGCTGCTTGCAGTCCAGCGCGAATGCACCCAGCATACCGATTTCTTCGTCGGCGGTGATCAGCGCCTCGATCGGGGGGTGTGCCAGCGTGTCGTCCGCCAGAATGGCGAGGATCATGGCAACGGCGATACCATTGTCGCCGCCCAGCGTCGTTCCTTTTGCACGAATCCAATCGCCGTCAATCACAGGCTGGATTGCATCCTTTGTAAAGTCAAAGTCCAGCCCTTCTTCTTTCTCGCAGACCATGTCATGGTGGCCCTGCAGAATGATCGTGTCGGCGTTTTCGTACCCTGCACTGGCAGGCTTACGGATAATCACATTATTGGCCGCATCCCGGTAGCTCTCCAACCCGTGCTCTTTAGCGAAATTTACCAGATAGGACGCAACGCCGTCCGTGTTGCCTGAACCGCGGGGAATAGTGCAGAGTTTCTCGAAATACGAAAATACATTTTTCGGCTCATAGTTAGCAAGCACACTCATGTTTTTTCCTCCTTATTTACTTTCGCTCAGGTGGAGTCATATACGTCAACCGGCTCTGCCGCAGGCCCATCTTGGCGTACACCTCACACAGTTTCAAAGCGGACTGTGCCGCCTCCAGAACAGGAACATCGTAGCCCTCGGCCGACAGGTCATGCTTGATGCGTTCTGCCACATCCACAAAACCTGTGCAGCCCATAACGATTGCCTGTGCGCCATCCTCTCGGATAGCAAGAAGGGACTGTTCGACCAATGCTTTGCAGAGCTTCTCGTGATCCTGCAACTCCTCTACCGGGATGTTGACATTGCGGATGCTGACAATACGGCCATTCAGCTTAGCCTTAGACACATTCCCTTCCATAAGAGATACCACATGCGGCATCACCGTCACGATAGAGATATTATCAGCAAGTCCCAGCGCAAAGTGCGTTGCGGGTTCAAAGCCGCCAAAAACAGGAATATTCACATACTCGCGTGCTGCCTTAACCGCAGGGTCGCCAAAGCAGTTGATAAAGATTGCCTGGAAACCGTCTTCTTCTCCCTTTTTGGCAAGTCTCAGAACATCTGCCGCGGCCAGAGCCTCATCATACTCGCACTCGATAGAGGGCGGGCCGGAAGTGATCTGATATGTCTGCACTTCCGTATCAGGCTCCAGGTATTTGCACATGTATTTGAACATTTCCGGTGTCAGCACGTCTCCCGTGACAGGAAGCAGATTCAGGATCTTAACGCCCATTACAATTCACTCCTTTTCAGCAGTCTGTGTAAGTTTCAGGTTCATCGCATAAATAGGATTGATCTTCTCATTCTTGATGATCGATGCGCCAAGGCAGTAAACAACAATGGCCACGACAATACCCATAAGCGTGGGTACAAAGAATGTTCCCCACTTCGCAACAGCGGCACCTGCCAGCCATGCTACAACACCAATCCAGTTGACGCCTTCAAACGGCTCCCATAGATCCGCACGGCCTCTGCCCATGATCCAATAGTCGGCAATAGCAACGCCGGCGACAGCAGGAACCAGTGCCGCAATAATATTCAAGAAGCCTGCAAACACATCAGCGATACCAAGCAGAGCCAGCGCTGTTCCCGCTGCTCCAGCGATGAGTGTAACAAGCGCACGCCGATTGTCCTTCAGCTTGAACATATTGCAGATAGCGATACCGGCAATATACGCATTACCCGTGTTCGTCGTCCAGGTCGCCAGGATCAGCACCAGCATGCCGATGATGGGAAGGCCAAAGTTGGAGAACACCACGGACAGATCGTAGCTGCCTGCGGAAACCGCCAGGAAACCACCGATAACCAGCGCACCAATACCCGCAGGCAGGACACCCACGATGCAGGAGAGAATAGTATCCTTACGGCTCTTGCCATAACGGGTATAATCACCACAGGTGACCGCGCCGGAGGCAAAGCCCGCCACAGCCAGCGTAATTCCGTAAGTCCAGCCAAGGAACTCAGGCGGCTGATAAGCTGTCACTGCGGCAGCGGCACCACGCATCAGCGCAGAGATAACGCCCCAAATGAGCATGATAAACAGCGCAGGCACAGAAATACGATTCAAGAAGTCAATGAGCTTAACACCGTAAACCGATGTAATGAACATCAGGCAGCCCCAAATGATACAGGACAGCCACAACGGGAAATCAACGTGCAGGTATCCACTCATGATATTGCAGAAGCTCGTAGCACACAGAGCTGTCTGAGAACCAAACCAGCCTATATTGCTGATGGCAATAATGAGTGACACAAGGAAAGATGAGCCGCGTACACCGTAAGCGCGTGAAATCGCAACTGTGCAGGGCAATCCCAAATCAGAGCTTTGAATGCCCATCAAGCACATATAGAACACCACGATGACGTAGCCGATGACCATGCACAAGCAGGACTGCTTGAAATCCATACCTGCCATGACCATGCTGCCCACCATCAGCGCGGGAATACAAATGACACTGCCCGCCCAAATAAACGCCAAGCTCCACCAAGGACGTCTTTCACTCTCAGGCACCCGCGTCAATGTCGTGGTTTCCATTGCGGAATTAGTTTTCTTTGTACCTTTCTCGCCCATATTCTTTTCCCTTCTTTCATTTTAGTGTTGTGAGGTGAGTGGGGGGAGTGCCGAGAGAATTGGCACTCCCCCCGAAAATGTACGCTTAGTAACGAACCTGGTCGCCTTTCATGCCGACCTTCTTCAGCTCAGGCAGCCAGCACTCATAGGGCTTACGATCAGCATCCCACCAGTTGGGATGGGCAGGCGTCATAGTGACCAGCACCTTCATTCCGACCTTGGTATCCGCATTGGTCAGAGGCATCAGCGTATCTGTATCGATCATACCGATACCATCAGGGGCGGTCATAATGGTTGCACCCTTTTCGTCGCGCAGGATGAGGTTTTCATTCTTGAAGTCGATGAAGTACTTATGGCCATCTTCGCCCTTGACCACCGTCGTACCAAAGTCAAAACCACCCTCAGCCTTGATGTCCAGCTTTTCAATGGTTCCATGGCAGAACTCACGCACCTCAAACGCCTTCTTCAGTTCAGTCATCAGATCGCCGCCATTGGCCTTGACAGACAGGATAGCCTTGCCGATCTTCTGCGCCTTGGTCACACAGCCGGGAACCAGCGCCTCGCGCATCTCTGCCTTGTTCATGCCCCAGGTGGAGAAGCCGATACGCATATCGTACAGCATGCACAGCGCCCGCGCGATCTGCTCGCCGGAATGGTCGCTGATAGGATATACCGCGACCTCGTCGCCGTACAGGCTGCCCAGCCCCATGGGCTTGGGGGGATGATTCCAATAGGCGGTCAGTGTGGTGTTCAGCTCCGGCACGGCGCGGCCATTGCAGTCCACGTCCACCATCTTGATACGCTTGGCGGGGTCCTTGTCGGACAGGATAGCTACCAGCATAGGCGTGAAGGTATTGAATCCACCCATTTCGCCGGACTGCAGGTACTTGACTTCCTTGCCTTCTGCGATGAACGCCTTCTGGAACGCCTTGAACGCATGCACAGCGTCAGGGCCAAAGGCAGGCTTGTTGGGATCCAGCATAGCAACCGGAGAACCGAGGCCGCAAACCACGGCAGCATACTCGTTATCGCCGATCTCGTCCAAATCCAGCAGGTCAACTTCGATTTTATTGCCGTCCTTCTTTAGACCGTCCAGCATTCCGAGTCCCTGCTTCAGAGAACCGCCGCCACCTGCACCCAGCAGTGTTGCGCCATACAGAACCTCGATAATATCCTGCTCATAAAGTTTTCTCATCTTCGCTATCTCCTTTACTTAAATATTTTTACTTACTTGATATGCTCGCCGGTATAGTTGATCTGCGCGCCGTAATACTCGGCATCCTTCAGCGTCTTCTGCCAGCAGCGGTACGCATGCTTATCCTCCGCCCACCACTTCTTGTCGGCAGGAGAAACGATAACGTCAACGGACATACCAACCTCGGTCGTAGAATTATCAACAGGCAGATAATAGGGCTTGCCATTTTTATCCAGACGGCAGAACACGGAAATCAACTCCGGCGCTGTGATCAGCACATTCTCTTCAGTCGGCTCAGTTCCCTTATACACATAAAGATTCTCGTTCTGGAAGCAGATTGTGTAGTCCTCGCCCGTCTCCTCGTCCCAAATAATTGTCCGACCCAGATCGAAACCATGAACGACCTCGATGATCTTATCCTTGATCTTTCCGCGGATTATACGGCGGCAAGTATATCCAGCATCATTCAGAACACCAGCCAAATCGAGTTCGGGCATCTTCTGAATCATCTTGATATTTTCGCCAATCATTTCGGCGGTGCTTACACAACTAAGCACACTGTTATCCTTGAGTTCATTCACGCTCATGGCCCAGGTTGAGAACCCAACCTGGGAATTGTAGATCTCACACAACTTCCGGCAAATTGCCTCGGATTCGGTGTCGGTCTCACACTCGATAATGCACTCGGTGCAAGCCTTCCCCTCGACAGTGGGCAGCGCACCCAATCCGACAGGATTAGGAGCGAAACCACGCGCAGCGTTCAGACTGGTATTGAGTTCGGGAACAGCTCTTCCGTTGGCATCAAAATCGAGCAGCCCGATGGAAGCGCCACCCTGCTGCTTTGCGATGATGGAGACCAGCATCGGGACCATTGTGTTCATACCGCCCATCTCGCCGGAATACAGATACTTGATCTTCTTGTCATGTAGCAGCATTGCCTTCTTGAATGCATCAAAGCAAGCCACTCCATCCGGGCCAAAGGTGCCATTCTCCTTGATTTTCTGCGGAGACCCCAAGCAGGCGACCATCGCGCCATAAGTGGAATCTCTTTCTTCTTTAGCGATCTCGTCCATGGAGTACAGGTCAATGGAATACGAACCCGTCGCCTGCTTTTCCAGCAATTCACGGCCTGTATCCAGCGGGCCACCGCCACCTGCGCCAAGGAAAGTCGCTCCAACCATGATGTTGTCAATCTCGTTAGCTGTAAGTTTACGCGGCATCTTGAAGACCTCCTAAAAGATAATTTCTGTGTGCAACACGCACAACAGTTTGTACTACCATTATAAATTCTGTTGTGCAGATTGTATTTATCATAAGGGCAAAAGAAAAGCGCGGCAGTTTTGTCTGTTTAGACAAAACTGCCGCGCTGAGCCCTTATACTCCGTCTTCACTGTTCTTCATACGATTGATCGCAACCGCGATCAGAAGTGGATACGCGTCCGTGGGTTTAGATGGCGAATATCCCGTATGATCACGAATAGCGTTCAATCGATACTTCACCGTGTTGAGGTGGCAACAGAGCGCTTTTGCAGTGTTAGAGACGTTACTTTCATAGTCCAGCAAATATGCGGTCAACGTTGCCAACAACTCTGGCGTTTTTTCAATATCTTCTATAATCTTCAAATAGCGGATTTGTGCTTCCCTGCACTCCGCTTCCTTTGTGCATATCTTGGCAAATGCAATATCCGATAAACGCAAAACGCACTTTTGCGGATAGATACTTTTTGCATCACAAGCATATTGCGTTACATCAAAGTATGCGTTATGAACATCATTCGTCGTATTAAGACAATCGCAGCAGACCACTCTATAATCACTGCAAGCGTCCGCCAATTCATTTATAAAGTCCTGCACAATGGCATCCCGTTCGCCCGCTGTTTGAGGTGCATGAGCAAAAACGATCATATTGGATTCGTAGTAACCGGCCAAAACTGTTTTATATATACCGGAAAAGTAGTCCGTGCATTTCCTCAACAACTTTAGATTTGGCTGGGAATGATCGATAGACTCAAACACCCACACCTGATCCAATTCCGCAACGCTGATTTGAAATAGCTCAGCCAATCGTTTCATCTTCAACGGATCATCATCAACGATTGCTCTCACCAGCTCCGATGTCACAAATTTCCCCAAATCTCTGTTCCAAATGTGGCTGTACAATTGCACAAATTCGCTTGCCTGCCACAAATCTTCCCGCGGCAACGGTTCATTGTGCTTAAATGTATAGAGGTCAAAACCGTCTTCATGTTCCAACAGAGTGGGGCAGTGTTGTAAATAACCTTCACCATCGGCCAAAGGAATTTTTGCCATCTGCTCCCCTTGGATTTTGGGGACATGCTTTCTCAGTTCTTTATTTAGTATTGCCGACAACGATTGAGGCCAGCAAACGATGTTGCTTATTGCCTTCTTGTAGTCCGTCAGAATGACCGATGCCTGGAGATGGTTGCTTAGCATACGCAGCAACGTATCTGTATTGCGCTGCGCCGCCGGAAGACTGGAAAAGCGGCGAATAAGTGTACTTACATAATTTGAACCTGCCTGTTGATCCTTGAAAATCGCATGATATATGTCACCAATCACGTCACTATATTTATGAGTCCTTATATCCCCGGGCATGGTAATCAATACTAAATCAAGTTCATTGCAGCAGGCAATAACCCGATCATCCAAGCCTGGAAGGATCAAGCCGATGTAAAAAAGGATAAACCCAACACACCCTATTGCGTGATATCTACGGATGTTTTCGCACTGCGCCTCAACATCGTCTGCAATTGTGGCAAACGAGGTAATAATCAGATCATTCCCTTGAAACTCGGTTTTGGAAAACAATTCGTCCAACGTGTTGGTAATCTGCCCATACTCCAGAACGGTAACTGATTCAACGGGGTTTGACAGTCCCGCATGACCTGCGAGAATAGTTGCGCCATACATGGATGGCAGTTTCATGACATCCGCGACCGTGATCATTCGCATCACCTCCTACAATACTTAAAAGTATATCACAGGTTTCGTCTCAAAGTACAGCGAAAAAACAAAAGCGTATGGAAAGGCGGGGTTTAATATGTACTTGGACAGGCTGGATCAACTGATCCCGGCCTGTTTTCATATTACAAAGTCCTATATGGGCAGAAAGAGAGGCTCTATATGAGCGAGAAGGTAAGCAAGCAGTACACATTCAAAGATGGAGAATGGATCGTTGTCGGCTGGGCAGAAGGCAAAATGGAGACTGACCGCGAGGATGACAAGGGACAGAAAGTGGTTGTCATGCAGCCGTACTATCAGTTGTTCGTGCTTTCTCCCGTCAGTTCCTACAAGTCTGACAACTATAACGCCAACGGCCTGAAAGCCGAGAAGCTGCGCTGTGTGTCCAACGCGGTATGGAAGGACATCCGCCCCTTTGAGGTAGTCAAGCTCTATTTCGATGAGAAAAAGCGGGTGTCGCTGGCCGCGTCTACCGGCGTTTCTGTCGAGCTGAACGAAGTCTCTTTCTAAGGCTGTTCCATGTCGCCCCATCTCTGCATCGCGCCGGGAGGTCGCTCCTCCCGGCGTGACCCCCCCGCTAACAGGGGGTCACTACCTACAAGATAGCCGGTTAGGGGGTCAGGTATGGAAGAGAAAGAGAACATCGTTCTTTATGACTGGCTGTCATTTACAAGCAAGAACCATACCCCGGAGCAGCTGATAGAAGCGTTAGGACTGACGCACTGCCCATGGCAGGACACGAAGGGCGCACACGGCTACCGTGACCGCAAATACTTCTCCTGCATCAGCGTCCATTATAATGGCCGCGAGGATATGGGCGTCTGGGTGGAGCTATCCGGTCAGGGATGCCGGACGTTTGAATCTCTCTCCGCCAAGAGTTGGGACGATCTGTTTCAGTGGATCACCGTTCAGCAGCTGAAGATCACCCGTCTGGACGTGGCCTTTGACGACCACACCGGCGTACTGGATATAGATCAGATCGTGGAGGACACCCGCCGCAAGCATTACGTCAGCCGCAGCGACTACTGGGAGACGGTGCTCAGCTCCAAAGGCTCCACCGTACAGATCGGAAGCCCGCAAAGCAAGGTGCTCGTCCGCATCTACGACAAGGCCGCCGAGCGGCACTGTGAACCGGGCACCCACTGGGTGCGCGTGGAGATGCAGCTCCGGGATGACCGCGCCATACAATACAGCAAGATACCTCTCAGCATCGGGGAAGCGTTCAGCGGCGTGCTGCTGAATTACCTGCGCTATGTCATACCGGATGATACCGATTCCAACAAGTGGCGCTGGCCGATGACAGATTACTGGTTGGACATGCTGGAGGTTCTGACGCCGATCAAGATATACACGGCGCCCGGCATGGATTACAACATAGACCGCTGCCGGGAGTATGTGGTCAATCAGGCGGGCAACGCCATAGACGCCCTGCTTCAGATATACGGTATTCATGAGTTCCAGCGTCTGATCAAGGAGCGTCCCACGGTGGAGAATCCCAAGTATACCCGGCTGGTACAGCAGTACAAGGCCGACCGGCTTTCGGCGCTGGCGGGACAGTACATGACATGAACGAATTTCAGATATTCTATGCCGTGTGGCAGTGTCTCCGTCACACATGGTACAAGTACAGGAGGAAGGTCATGCGATTCTGGGACAGGCTCAAGTGGTGCGTGATCGGCGGTGCCGGTTACGCTCTGGGACGGTACCTGTTCCAGCTGGTACAGACCTACACAGGAGGATAACATGGCAAAGAACAACATCCGCTCCGTCCGGTTCTCGGACGAGATGATCGAGATCATCAACCAGCAGGTAGGCGAGAACTTCACCCAGAAGTTTGAGCGCATGGTCTATAACTGCTATATGCTGCTGCCGGAGAAGGAGCGGCAGGCTGAACGGCTGGATATGCTCATCAGCGACAAGCAGAAAGCGTTAAGCAAGCTGCAGGATCGCTACTACGCAGCCACGCAGTTCATCAGCTCGCTGGAAGCCCGGCTGCGCGATCTGAACCGGCTGTTTGACATGCAATCGTAACACATCAACAGCACGCTGCGGCGCTCATGAGCAAGCCGATCAGCTCCGCAGCGTGTTACATGGCGGGGTGTGAGTAAAGGTAGCTGGCCGGGTTTTCACCCCGGAGATGGAGGTTCGATTCCTCCCCCCGCAACCATTAAGTCTATGAAAGGAGGGTACTGCCGAAGCTGCTTCCACTGTGACTGTCGCCACTGTTCTGGGTAACACCACCACACTGGCCGCGCTGGTCAAGGATGTCTGGAACATCATGACCGGCAATCCCGTGCTGCTGGTATTCATCTGCGCAGGTCTGGTTACGCTGGGCTTTTCCCTGTTCCGCAAGGCCAAGCGTGCTGCCCGCGGCTGATGCCGCACTCAAGGGGTATGGGGCTGACCCCATACCCCTTTTTCTCATGGAGGTATTACGATGACAGTGACTGCATTTCTAACCGGCGTCTGCCGCCTGATCTCCGGTACATTCAGTGCCGTATTTTCAGAACCGCTGCTGACGTTCTTTCTGACGGTCGTGCTCATGGCCGTGGTCGCGGGTCTGTTTTTATATATCTATCGCAGGTCAAAACGATTTTGAAGTGAGGTAACGATATGATCAAATTTCTGGTAACAGCGGCCATTGTGCTGGTCTGCCTGTTCATCCTTGTGCTGGTGTCCTGCCTGATGGTCTGGGTGGTCATGCGGCTGCTGCGCTGGCTGTTTCCTCGGCGCTTCGGCAGCAAGGCCGCGCCGGTGAAGAAGCCCGCCGCCAAGAAGAAGCCCAACTATAAGAAGCCCCGCCCGGAACCGGAGGAGGACGAGGATGATGTGTAACACAGACAGATCTCAGCTGCCTGGCGTCCGATCGGGAAAATGTGTTACAGAGGAGGAAACGCAATGTTCGCGCGTTTGAAGTTTTGGCTGCGCTATTGGCGGGTTCTGTCTGCTGATATGGATTGCCGAAGCTGCTGTCTGTTCTGTAAGTATTTCGATATTTGCTCTGAAACTTGCTATGCAGAGTGGGCACAGCTTCCTTGGAAAATGTAAAATCCCCCGCCTGCGGCGAGGGATTAGGGGTTAGACCTTTACTTTGTCCAGTTCTTTGCAAAACATTTCCACGGCGGCTTTGATTCGCTTCAGCTGCTTGGCCTCGTCTTTACTGATTTTGCCATCGTCTTTTGTGGCTGCCAATTCACAGGACTGTCCGAAAGTCTTTGCCATGGCCTGCATGTTCAGTATCTGAGCGTATATGTAGTGGTTCATGTGCGCTCTCCTTTCCCCTTTTTCTTTAATCTATCATTCTTCTGGGAGGTTGTCAACAAATGAAAAAAATTGTAGCTGTTTTGCTTGTGGCGATCTCCCTTTTATTTTCGATAAATTTTGCATTTGCCGATTCCATACCGCTATCTTCTACTCAATGGGTGTTGCCTTCTAATGGGTTCGGCGGTGGCTCCCGCGCAAACCCTGTTGATACTGTTCTGCCTTACTCGGATATGGCGTCCCTTTTGAGTTCTGTAAACTCCGGATTGAAAAGCGGTGCATATTCCGGCTTTACTGGCAAGGCACGTATTTCTTATACAGGCTCTTTTTACTTCATCACATTGGTGTCGGATGGTGATACATATTGGCTTTGTAATGGCAGCGGCGGTCGGTATCGTACGGAGCCAGAGAACATCACAACTGATTCAACTACCACAACTCCGTCTACCAACGCCCCCACCACGACCCCGTCTACAACCGAGGCAGGCAACGGCGCAAACGGCACCTATATCCCGACCCATTCTGCCGCAAGCAATGATACCGGCCTTTTGAGACAGATTGCTCAGTATACGCACGAAATATGGTTTTGGGCTGACCTGATCAATGATAACCTCCGGGATGTCCGCAGATACCTGTTTATGGTGTATTCCAATGTCGGGCGCTTTGTGGACGGCATGAATAATATCACAAAAGGCATATACAGACAGATCGACCTTCTTTCCGGTTATCTCCCCCGTCTGGATGATATCTATAACCGCCTGTTTCAAATTCAATCCGCTGCATGGGCTTCCGTGGATGTAGAAAACCGTTTACTGTACTCGCTGGAAGGTCTGGCGTCCAATATCTCCGGTGTCATTGTTGACGGCGCTGTCAAGGTAACTTCTTCGCCTGATCCTGCCGTGGCCGAAGCGATTACCGGCATACAGAACACCCTCACCTCGGTGATCTCCAACGGCAAGGTGCTGGTAGACAACTCGGACGTGGTGTCTGCCATCCAGTCCATCCCGGCCTACGATGACAGCGCCCTTGTTTCCGCTGTAACCACCATCAGCAACCAGATCACAGAGCAGTTCGGGGAATATGAGAGCACTTATTCGTTCCCCAGCTTTTACAGTCAGTCAACCTCCAGTAATAAAACCATCTCCGGTGTGCTGCCCTCTGCGTTTTCGTCTATCAATCCCGGTTCGCGGAAGCTGCTATATTCCCCGTCCAGTACGCTGACTTTGTCTAAAGAACTTCTTTATACCGGAAGTGGTACCCGTCAATCTGTTTTTTGCGTTCCTTATACCGATCTGACGTATGGTCTGGGGTATCGGCTGGACTATAAGTTCTGGTTCCCGTCTACTCAGACTTCATCTCGGGTCGAAACTGTTCAATACCCGAAAGTCAGCTTCACAGATTATAGCGGCAGAACGCTTACCAAGAATGCGTATACCGGTAGTGTCCGTGTTCCTCCTCGTTCTAACTACGCTTACGCGTCTTCTTACTACTTCCCCCGCTGGGACGCTTCCGGCAATTGGCTGGGCTGGTCTGGTCTGAATGATACATTTCAGTGGACATCGTCTGATTATGAGCCGTCTAAGCGTGTCTATCTCACGCCCCCGGAATCCGGCACCTATTACGTCTACGGTACCAGCGATACCGCTATCCCTGTGGTGTACGCTTCCCGCTTCACCGGCTTCCTGCAATCCCAGACCGACCGTGTGGTCAATGCGGTAGGCTCCATCCCCGCGCCCACCGACTATACCTCCCAGCTGACGGCGGTGACCGGGCGCATGGATGATATCCTTGCGCAGCTGCAAAGCACCTCCGGCTCCGCCACCTGTGAGCACACCTATTCCCAGCACATGGAACAGGAGGCCACCTGTATTTTGCCCGGCCTGATGATCTCCGCCTGCTCCAAGTGCGGCGACAGCTCCTCGGAGATCGTAGACCCGCTGGGGCACGACTGGCAGTGTACAAGCCATGTGGATGCCGTCACCGATCCGGACACCGGCGAGGAGACTTCTTCGGCCTATGATATCTACACCTGCTCCCGCTGCGGTGATACCTACGAGGATCACACGGGCACCGGCGCACCTGACGAGGATTACAGCAATACCACCATCTCCCAGCTGGTGGTCAAGGTGTTCTCCAAGCTGGGCACCTTCGCCGGGAAGCTGCTGGGCAGCGTGGTACACCTCTTTGACAAGGCTGTCAATGCTGTGGATGATCTGGCGTCCAAATTCAACGACTATGTAGAGCAGATAAAGGGCTTCGGCGAGAATTACCCCATCTGGCTTTCCGGCTTCTGGGGTATCATCCCGGCTGAGCTGCAGGTCGCTCTGACCTTCGCCGTTATCTGTATGGCGCTGGGTGTTGTGGGCAAGAAGCTGTTCTTCTCGTAACACACTTCTTGCTGCAGCTCCGGCGCCAGGACCTGAAATTTGTGTTACAGGGGTGAGATACCATGTCTGTTTTACTTGAGCCGCTGCGGGCGCTGCTGAATATGATCACCAGCCTGATCAACGGCCTGATCGTCGGCGCTCTGCACTTCATCCTGAATCTGCTGGACGGTCTGGATGATATAGACAGCCTGCTGGATCATACAATTGATGCCATATCCAACTTCTTTACGGCGTTCCTGAATCTGGGCAGCAGCCTGTTTCCGTTCCTGCCCTCCGAGTGGACGGCCATCATTGAAGCGTCCCTGATCGTGCTGGTCATCGGCGTCATCATCAAAAGGAGGGTGTTCTGATGCAAAGCCTTGGGCAAGTCCTCACATCGTGTCTGGAACTCCTGCAAACGGAGTTCGCCATTGATGGACTGACATTCTCATGGTGGAAGATACTGCTCTGGACGATCGTGGCCGGTGCGGTGATCTGCCTTATCGTAAAATGGAGTGATGATAAATGAGATACATACAGATGCTTTCCGGCGTCCTGGCGCTGCTCCTGATCCTCACGGCGACCGCCTACGCTGCGCCGACAGCGGAGGACATTCCGGAGTGGGCGCTCAGACCGGCTCTTGAAGCGGACGAGGAGCCGGAGGATGACACCACGACCAGACCTCCTACCACCATCTATGATACGGACGGCTCCATCCTCTATACCGATGATCCGGCGCTGCTGAATGGGGGCGATATCTCTCCGACCACGCTGCCCTATACGGTGGATTCCGCCGAGCTGTTTCTCACGAAGCCCTTTGACACCTACACCGTCACCGAGGGCTTTCTGCTGCTGGGTCTTGCGCTCGGCTTTATCCTTCTTCTTTGGAAACTGGTAAAGGGGGTGTTCTGATGGCGTCTGTTGTAGCTGAGTTCTTCCAGATCACCGGGGTGGATATCACGCCGCCCACCACCATGGCCGAGCTGATCCCCTATCTGCTGACCGTGTTCGTGGCCATTGTTCTGGTGATCTCCGTATTCCGTATCGTGGCGGCGATTGCCGCCGCGCTGGTCAACTGGCGGAGGTTCTGATGGTTCTTCTGATACTTATCGGCCTTGCTCTGGTACTGGCCTTCTGTCCCACCATCCGCTGTGCGTTCTTCCATCCGGTGAAGCTGGTTCGCTATGGCGTCACCGATCTGTACGCATACATCAAGTACCGCCGCTGGAACGAGTGCAAGACCGGCGAGCTGGTGGCCTACGTGGGACTGTTCGGCAAGGGCAAGACCCTGTCCGCCGTCCACAAGGTCGTGTCCATGTACGAACAGTATGACGGCCAGATGATCTGGGACAAAGATCGTGCTATGTGGGTAGAGCAGCGGGTCAAGGTGCTGTCCAATGTAGCGCTGTCCATCCCCTATGAGGACTTCGTGTCCCTCCAACAGGTGGTCTACTGTGCTGAGAAGAACGGCCAGTATGATAAGGAGCATGACACCCTCACTGTCACGCTGGTGCTGGGTGATGAGTTCAGTGTCCAGATGAACAGCCGGAATTTCAAGAGCAACATCGATCCGCTGTTTCTCAATACCCTGCTGACCTGCCGCCATTACCACATTTCCATGTACTACACCGCCCAGCGCTTCGGCCATGTGGACGCGCTGCTCCGTCAGGTGACAAGCTGCGTGGTGGATTGTGATAAGCTGTGGCGCTTCCAGCGTCAGAATCTCTACGACGCATGGGAGATGGAGAACGCCACCAATACCCAGCTGCTCACACCGCTTACCCGCCGCTGCTGGTTCGTGACCAACAGGGACTATGCCGCCTATGACACGCTGGCCTGTGTGGGCAATCTGCAAAAGTCCTTCAAGGAGGGTGACATGCTGTCTGAGGAAGAGATACTGTCTCTGCGCCGGAATGAGCAGCAGGCCAACATGGACGGCGTGGTCAAGCCCTCCCGGAAGTGGCGGAGGAATCAGAAAAAGATGTACAAATAGCGTAACACAACAGCGCGCTGCTGCAGCGTGGATCGTCCCAGGTTTTGACTATGGAATGTGTTACACGGGGACGCCCCGCGCCAAGGCTTCAGCCGCGCGGGGCGTCTGCCTATGCTGCCTGATCCGGAGACCTCCAATCCAATACCCGGCGCGGGTAACTGTTCATCCAGTCCTGTACCCGCCGCACGTCTGCCGACGTCACCTCGTCAAAGTTCGTCCCTTTAGGGAAGAAACGGCGGATCATGCGGTTGTGGTTCTCTACGCTGCCTTTCTCCCATGCGGAATAGCTGTGACAGTAGTAGATGGCAAAACGCGCCCCTTTTCGGCGGCAGCTCTTGACCAGCTTGTCATACTCCATGAACTCCGAGCCGTTGTCGGTGGTGATCGACCGGAATTTCTGCCGGAATCCGGGCGTTTTGCGTTCCAACCGGTCTATGGCTCTGCGCACCGTCTCTGCTTTCCGATCCGGCAGCTTGATGATGATCTCCTGTCTGCTCATGCGCTCCGTCAGTGTCAGCAGCACGCTTCGGCCACCTCTGGCGCTGACCACAAGATCCATCTCCCAGTGTCCGTACTCCTCCCGCCTTGTTATGCTCTCCGGTCTGATCTCGATGCTGGGCAGCTTCCCATGTACCACCCGCCGCTGCTGCCCCTCGTCCTTCTTCGGTTTCTTCTTCCACTTCTCCCACAGGTGCCGGTTGCCCAGCTGGTAGAACACCTGCTTATCGATGTAGCTATATAGAGTGCTAACGCATATCCTCGTAGCGAAAGGGTACATCCGCGCCGCTGCCAGAGCTGCCGCAGGGGAATACCTGTCCACGATGATCTTGTGCTCAATATAGGCAGCAAAGGCGTGGTCGTTCCCGATCTTCAGCGGCCTGCCCTTAGCTGTCTGGTTGTAGTCGTGTTTCTGCTGTCCCCGCTCCGCCGAATACCGCAGCTTGTCATAGTACCCGTAGTTGTGCAGATACTGCCCGCGCTTAATCTCGTTGTAGACCGTCTGGCGGCAGCAGCCCAGCTTCCTGGCTATGTAGCTCACCGGCCTTTTCTCATCCAGCAGCGTTTGCAGAATGATCCGTTCCTCTTTTGTCATGTAGTGTCCCATGAGAGCCTCCCTTATCTTTCAGGATAGTTCGTGGTCTTTTGATGATTGTAACACAAATTCCGGAGCCTGGCGTCATTGCTGCAGCAAGGATCGTATGACAACGCCCCGGCGAACCGGGGCGGTCTGTCAGCGGTATTCTTCCGGCAATTCCTCGTCCGGCACCTGCTCCACGTTGGTCAGGTGGTAGTAGTTCGGCAGGTACAGCGTGCCGCCCATATCCCGGCCGAAGCTGTTCGACCGGAGACTTTCCAGCTCGTAGCCGCCGAGCAGGTCGCTGTGCTTCAGGCTCTTGCAGACTGCCCACTGCTGCGCGGTGCGGGTGGTGAATGTGACTTTCAGCATAGTATCATCCTCCAAAATCAAATGTGGTGCGAGCAAAGCTCGCGAGCGAGCTTTGGTGCCCACACAACGCACGGACATATCTACATGTCAAGACTGCCCGCAAGGGCACTCGCACAAAAAAGCAGCTCCCCCGCGAGAGCTGCTTTTTTGCGGTCTTGACATGTGTAGATATCTCCGTGCTACATCGCGCAGCGATACCTCTTTGTAACACAGCCTGCCGCCAGCTGCCAGGCGCCCGGAGACGCAGCTGTGTTACACGTCAAGATTGATATTTTTTGTCATTTGTCTAAATTCTTCTTGACACCGGCCAAGCGTATGGAAATCTTCTATATATTCCTGTATCCAAAGGTAAAGCGGCCTCGATCTGGTGCTGTTCTGCTATATGTTAAATCAGCCGAGAGTACTGCTCGATAGCACTTCAGCCCACAGAGTAGAAAAGCATAGCAACCGGAAAATGCAGCATGACAAACCGGAAAATGCAGATCCTGTTGACAAACCCAATATGCTTGGTTATAATATACCAGCGGTATATACCGCCGGTATATTTGGAGGTTGGCAATGGAACGAGCGGAAACCCAAAAGAAGATCCTTGAGATTGGGAAAAAAGAATTCCTGGAAAAGGGCTTCAAGGACGCATCTCTGAACCAAATCGTCGCGGAGGCAGGCTTCACGAAGGGTGCATTCTACGGCTACTACCCGGATAAGACCGCTCTGTTTGAAGACCTTGTGGGCGAGACCGCAAGCGAGCTGCTCACCCGCTTCAAGGCAGCACAGGACGATTATTTTGACCTTGTCCCGGAGGGGAGAGCAAAAGACAGTCTGGAGCTTTCCACCCAGCACCTGCATGAGTTTGTCGCGTTCATGTACGACCATTTCGACGAATTCAAGCTAATCCTCTGCCGAGCGGAGGGAACGGGCTATGCGGATTTCATCGAGGTGCTGGTAGAGCTGGAGGTCGATCGATCCGAAGAATACTACGCCCTCCTCAGAAAAAACGGTATGCTCTCCGGGAGCATGACTCGTCAGCTTCATCACATGATCACAAGAGCTTACTTTACGGCGGTGTGTGAAACCATCGTCCACGATATGCCGAGAGAGGAAGCCATGAAATACGTCGATGAACTGGCTATCTTTTTCCACTCCGGCTGGAGCGGACTTTTAAGGCTCGAATGAGCCTTAAAAAAATAACTGTCGGTTAGTCGCCTCTAACCGATGCGGCGCATCCTCCAACAAATCCATATATTTTAAGAAAGGAACACGGAATATGAGCAAACAGAAAAAAGAAAAGCAGCCGCCGGTGCTGGGCAGGCTGCTGGAATACGCCGGAGGGCATAAGTGGCTGTCCGTCTTGGGCTGCGGGCTGTCCGGCGTTTCGGCGGCGGTCGGCATTTTCCCGTTCGTCTTTGTCTGGTACGCGGCCAGTGGCATTTTAACGCCGGGAGGCGGCGTTCCGGCAGGGCTTGCCCGCTACGGCTGGTATGCGCTGGCGGCGGCACTTCTGAGCGCGGCGATCTATTTCGCCGGGCTCATGTGTACGCACCTTGCGGCCTTCCGGGTGGCGACAAATATGCGAAAGGCGGCGGCCGCCCATCTCATTGACCTGCCGCTGGGGTACTTTAACGCCAACCTCACGGGGCGGCTGCGCAAGCAGATCGACGACAACGCGGCGCTGACAGAAACGCTCCTTGCCCACACCATCCCCGACGCGGTGGGCGGGATCGTAACGCCGATACTGGCGGTGGGGCTGCTCTTCG
>ERZ773178.1639-NODE-1639-length-23059-cov-3.708833_pt1 | contig 23059 bp, 19 predicted proteins | sample MGYA00580533_ERZ773178 | MGnify/ENA primary metagenome ERZ773178 (study PRJEB29015, sample SAMEA2737859) | human gut metagenome | biome: human gut; feature: human-associated habitat; material: faeces | place: China | collected 2012 ...
ATCTACAGGCTCCAGTCTGCTGCCATTAGCTGTGTCTTCGCATAATCCGGTGCAACACGAAGTACTTCTTTGATCAGTCTCCATATAAAGTAAAATGGAACAAGTGCGACGAATGCACTGATTGCCGCAAGTATCCACGAAGCAACTGCCAGATACTTGTAGTTTCCGGCAAACTCAAACAGCCGTTGAATGGATGACGGTTTTTTCTCTGTTTTTTCCGCCATAGAACTTCACTCCTTTATCTCATTTCATCATAATTATAACGTAATATAACTGCTGTTACGTTCAGTAAGTCAGAAGTATCTTTTGTGAGTTTTATCTAACCACAGGTAAAAATAATTGACTGCCAGTTACCTGTGCCTTCTATCACCATTTTTCAGCAGATGCACAGTAACACTATAGCAGTCTGTTTATTTTCTTTTTTAAGACCAATGATACACCTATGATTCACAGCCTTCTTTGTATATAATGTCCCATCCGGCGCTGTGATATTTTTCCAGCATGACCACATATTCTTCAGCCTCTTCTTTGGACATATCGTGCCTTACCACTTCGAAAAAGCTTTCAAATAATGCCTTATTCATAATGTGCATGAAGTTTTTCGTAACCGGCTTTCCTCCTTTAAAATGAAGTCCGGTCGCTTCCATGAACTTATATGTATATTCTGTCTCGATATCCACCAGATGTTCTACAAAGTTCTGGAACTTCGTCCCATAGGAACCATTTACCAGAAGTTTGAACTCTTCGAAATGCTCATACATATATTCCACAAACATCTCCATACCCTGCTGTGCGAAATCATCTAACTGTTTTGCCTGCTTATCCGGGTCTGTCGCATGGAATCTCTCCTGCACACTTACAAACTTCTCTGTAAATTCTCTCGCTACCGGTTCTACGATAGCGGGAAATAATCCTGTCTATTGATATATTTTCTCGATTTTCCATCACCGTTTTCTTCTTTCCGAATATACTATAAACCATAGAATATATTTCACCGGGAGGATCTTATGAAAAAGCGTATCACTGCACTTCTTTTACTCCTTACACTATCTGTCACTTCACTTTTTGCATGTACATCTGCTGACAAATCGGAATCCGCATCAAACAAAACAGCAAAAACTTCAAAATCCACAAGTACTAAAAAACAGGAACTGACTCCTGTTACATTAAATGAAGTAGCACACTCCATCTTCTATGCTCCGATGTATGTGGCAATCGAAAAGGGATATTTTGCCAACGAAGGAATCGACCTTTCTCTCGTGACTGGTTTCGGAGCCGACAAAACTATGACGGCCGTCCTCTCCGGAACTGCCGACATCGGCTTTATGGGTTCGGAAGCTTCTATCTACACATATAACGAGGGGGCGAATGATTATGTTGTAAACTTTGCCCAGCTCACCCAGCGCGCCGGGAACTTCCTGGTTGCCAGGGAAGATATTAAGGATTTCAAATGGGAAGATCTGAAAGGCAAGAAGGTCATCGGCGGTAGAAAAGGCGGCATGCCTGAAATGGTATTTGAGTATATCTTAAACCAGAACCATATCGATCCGGCTACAGATCTCACCATCGACCAGAATATTGATTTCGGTTCTACTGCGGCTGCCTTCGCAGAAGACAAATCCGATTACGACTTCACCGTAGAATTCGAACCTGGTGCAACCAATCTTGAAAAACAGGGTAAGGGATATGTTGTCGCCTCTCTTGGAACGGACAGCGGCTATGTTCCGTACACTGCTTTCTCTGCAAAGAAGAGTTACATCAACAAACATCCGGAAGTCGTCCAGGGATTCACCAATGCACTGCAAAAAGGTATGGACTACGTGGCATCCCACACACCGGAAGACATTGCCCAGGCAATCGCTCCTCAGTTCAAAGAGACCACACTGGATACGATCACAACCATCATTTCCCGCTATTATGAGCAGGATACATGGAAAAAAGATCTGATCTTCCGGCAGGAAAGCTTTGATCTTCTTCAGGATATCTTAGAAGAAGCAGGCGAGCTTAAGGAACGCGCACCTTACAAGGATCTCGTAACTACTACTTATGCAGAAAAGGCAGCAAAAACAAGCAACGATACCCAGAAAACCAATTAACTCTATACTCCGATATCTACAAAACCGGCAACTTCTCTTGCTTACTATGGTATAAAAAATAATGCTGCAAACTTTTCTTCGTTCTGCAGCATTATTTTTAAATTATCATATATTCGTAAGAACCTGCTATCAGCAGTTTTCTTTTTCTTCCTATATTCGCCTATACCAGCTCCGCATCCAGGTGCTCTTTCACATAACCGCTGACTTTATCTCTCGGAATCTCCATCACCACTGCCAGTTCTCCATACAGAAACTTCTCGGCGCTGGACATATATCTCTCATCAACGTTGATCGTCTTTTTTCCCGCCAGTAATCTCTTCTTATTTCTTCCATATGAAGTCTTGATCAGTGAGATCCACTCCCGGCACTGATTGTGTAACAATGCGTTCTTGTACATTCCTTCCCGCTGTTTTTCATTTGTCACACCAATGATATCGATCTTTGGCATCTCTTTGATCAGATTCTCCGCCTCTTCTTTTGTGATCAGTTTTCTGATCTGATCCCGCTTATTATCGACTGGTGTGTATACCGTTCCACCTGCATCATATACCGGTTTTAACGTATAATACTCTTTGTCCGAACTGCCCATGTCAATCTTGCCAATATTTACTACTTCGCAGACGCCCTCCTTATAATGCGCCACATAATCTCCTATTTTGAACATTTCTGCCTCCTGTTCTAACACTTCTCTCATGGTAACCTGCAGATGTATGACAACGCTAAAAGAGCGCACAATCCGAAGTTATATCGAACTGCACGCCATCTTTTCTGGTATCGTATTATGAAATTTGTAAACGCGCTGACATAAACTCTTGATATACCTATTATATCACAACCATTTCACGGATGTAAGATTTTTTTAAGAATTTCTCTCAAAATCAACCCTGCACCGCACAAAGCCACCAATATTTTCCTTTCTATCAGTATCAGCCAACGTGGAATTTTTTATGCATTTCTTCTTTAAATTCTTTTCGTTTGAATAAAATTAATCCGATCAACAGCAGAAAACTGCACCCGATACAGATAACCGATGGAGTCCTGTAATGGATTACTCCTGTCACTAAAAGAATCAATGGAAGAATCATCGAATAGACAGCGGCCATCACATAATAGATCATATATTCTCTCGGTGACAGGGAACGTATTCTTGATATGATCAACATTACAACCTGGATCAGCAGGCAGATATCCGGAATTCCGATATTCACAGACCAGCCTCTCCATCCGGTTCCGAGATCCCACAATACACAGATCCCTGACATGATCAGAAGCTGCCATGCCGCATTCTTCAGCAGATTGAACCGTTTCACATAACCGACTGCCATCGTAAGCCACATCGTCACACACCCGGCTGCCACGAATACCGACCAGTGCACGCCAGGCGATATAATGATATCCGTCATCATACTGATCACGATCGCTGCAATACAGCAAAATGTAAAGATCTGTAATACTTTCTTTCCTTCATAATTTGGTCTTGCATCCTCCGGGAAATCCGGTTCTGCCACTTTGACCGAAGCCCCCAGTTCTTTCAATATCCGGTAGAAATTCCGCTGGATATTCGTGCTGTCGTATCTCGATGTAAAGCCAAGTGATAACGTATCTTGAAAAGAACAGATACATAATTCTGTCCGGTTCGTACTTGTATACACGCCAAACTTTTCAATATATTGCGCATAATCTTCCGGCATCTTTACCACACTCATGTTCGAAAGCACGGCGGTTACTTCCTGCTCCGCCATCTTGGCACCCGCACGGATACAGCGGTTTTTCAGTTCCAGCGGTGCCCATTTTAAGATCTTATGCTTTTCTATTGCAATCAGTTCATTCATCCGTCCTGCCATATGCTCTTTGGACAGATTCTCCTGAAAATATAACTTTACTGCCTCCAGTACATCTTCAAAAGAATCTTTTCCCCCTCCGAACTGATACCCCGGCTCTATATAACCGAAGAAATTCAGCATCGAATCCGATGGAAAAATCTTTCTTAAATTCACCGGAACCATCAGGATAACCGGCTTCTTCTCCTGCATCCGGCTCATTTCTTCATGGATTGCACAGATAAATGCAGCCGTCAGGAGCACCGACATGGAGACTTTCTTTTCTCTGGCAATCCCCAGCAGTTCTTTTACCGACATGGAAGCTTCATTGATCTGCAGCTCTTCATATCCTTTTCCACCCTTTTTGATCTGAACCGCCCTGATCTTTTTCTTTTTCTTTCTTGGAAAATCCGGATCATAATATCGGCTGAAACTGTCATCTTCCTGATCTTTTACCGTCAGATACTGGTTTGACAGCTCCACCGGTTCCAGATCTTCTTCGTGGATCAGATACAGATAATTCTTCACCAGTTCTCTTAGGAATTCTGTTGCACCGGTTCCATCTGTCAGCGCATGAAATACTTCAAAATTGATCCGTTTTTTATAATATGTCACTTCAAATAAAAGTGTCTTTTTATCCCGTACATACAGGCTGCTGCAAGGTTCTTTATATTCTTCCCTTACCACCGGTCTTAATTCACTTTTCTCCAGATAATGCCAGAAAAGCCCCTTTCTCATAACCGACAAAAATACGGGATACTTTTGTATCGTCTGATTCAGAGCTTCCTGTAATATCTCTTCTTTTACTTCTTCTTTCAGCTCACAATAGAACCGGAACACTCTGGTATCTTTCGGGCTGCTGGCTGCGGAAAATAACTTTGCCGCATTATCCAGACTTCTCCAGTAAGCACGTTTTTGCTCAAACACCGGCTTTCTCCTCCCCCTTTACTTTCCCGCTTTATTCTTCGTTTGCAGGACTAACCTTCCGGCTGTTTTCATCAGATGTATAGCCGCTCAGGAAACGGTTAATAATAGCAAAGCTCTCCTGTACATGGTAATATTTTACTCCCAGTGCAAAGAATCCGTGAAGTGCATCCTGTATTCTGTGCACCTCCACCTTATTGCCCGCTTCTTTTAACCTTCTTCCATACTCTTCCCCCTCATCTCTGAGAGGATCACATTCCGCCGTTAAGATCAGTGTATCCGGCTGGTTGCTGTAATCGGTCTCCATGAGAGGTGCAAGATATTTACTTTTCTTATCTTCTTCTGCCGATGCATAGAAATTAATATAATCCCGCATCTTTCCCGCAGTCAGAAGATATTCCGTCCCGTAACGTCTTACCGACAAATATGGGGACTCCTCACTGTAATCATTATTTACCGCAGGATAGATCAGTATCTGTCTCTTCGGCAGGAATTCTCCCTGATCTCTTGCCATCAGTGAAACAGCTGCTGCCAGATTCCCACCGGCACTGTCTCCGATCAGTGTAATCTTATCCGGATCTGTATTCAAGATAAACCGGTTCGTGTACATAGCCTTTGCCGCCATATAACAATCGTAAAAACCAATGGGAAATGGATACTCCGGCGCCAGCCGGTACTCTACCGATACAACGATATGATCTGTTGCCGAAGCAAGACGGGCACAGATTCTTTCATAATTATCAATACTTTCCGTTACCCATCCTCCCCCGTGAAAGAACAGAAATACCGGCAGATCATCCTCCATCTTTTCCCCTGGAAGGAATATCCTTACAGGGATCTGATGATTGCCATTATAAATCTTATAGTCAATCGTCTTATGAAATATCTTCATCGGATCAATTGCTTTTAAATTCGCCAGGTGTCTTGAAGCCTCCACTTCAATGCCGTCGAAGGACAGCGCTTTTAATACCCGCCTCATTGATTTGTTGATCGCCATTATCTGATATATCCTTCCTCATATGCTTTTGCTTTATTAAATGCATATAACTCTGCAAAAGTTGCCTGCTTGTATGGAGAAGCGTAGAAAATCCCCACCATTCCACATGTGATAACCGTAAGAATATCCCATCCAAGGAATGACAGATCCAGAATAAACGTCTCCATCTTCTGTCCGTCCATCATACGCTTACTGATCTGGAACGCTTCTTTTCTGTCCATTCCCGGATTCTCTGCAAGAATGTAAGGAATCATCAAGTATTCATAATGCTTCACGATTCCTGGAATCACCAGCAGTAATGTCCATAAGGATGTAAAAAGTTCTCTTAAGAACATGGTCAGTACAATATTCACATAATGTCCGGAACGGAATGCATCAAACATCGTTCCAACCGTTGGATTCTCTGTCTTATTCAATACGAAGAAACGTTTTCCACCTACTTCCAGAAGATTTCCCACGAATATCTTCAGTGCCCATATTACAATCGTTAATATAATCGCAGCCATTGCAATTGCCAGCCCTGCAAATGGGAATCCCCATCCGTAATGATATGAGAATGAAAACCCATCATTCCCATACAGACTGTTCTGTGAAGCACCACTTCCGGTTCTTCCTCCGCTTATGCTGCTAAGTCCCGTGATGATTCCCATGATCACTGCTACAGCCACACATGCCCAGTAATTCTTCTTAAATGCAATCTTACCATTTGTTTTCAGTCTTTCTCTTGTCCAGTTCATATACTTTTTCTCCTTGTTTATCCCTGTTGCTTTGTATTTTGAATCTTTTCATTTAAATCATTCAGATATACCCATCGGTCCATCTTCTCATCCAGTGCATTCTCAGTCTCTTCTTTTTTCTCCATAAGTTCCCGCAATTTCACCGAATTAGTCGCATTGGCTGCAATCTGTGCATCCAGTGTCTCAATCTTTTCTTCCAGTTTTGCAATGTCATCATCGATCGACTCGAACTCCCTCTGCTCTTTGAATGTGAATTTCAGCTTTGGTTCCCGCTGTTTCCAGGTGTCTTTCGAAGAGCTTTCTGCCTTCTTCGGCTGTTCCTCTGTCCCAGCAGCATGTCCTTTCAATGACATCTCTGTATCCAGACCTTCCAGTTCTTTGCGGATCAGATAATCCGAATAACCACCCTCGAACTGTCGTACTTTTCCGTCTCCTTCAAATGAGAAGATACGGTTCACAATACGATCCAGGAAATAACGGTCATGTGATACCGTGATGATAATTCCGTCAAAGTGATCCAGATAATCTTCCAGGATCGTCAGCGTCTGGATATCCAGATCGTTGGTCGGCTCATCCAGGATCAGTACATTCGGTGCACTCATCAAAACACGCATCAGGTACAGTCTTCTCTTTTCTCCCCCGGAAAGCTTCTCAATCTTTGACCACTGCATGGCTCCGTCAAATAAGAAGCGCTCCAGCATCTGGGATGCCGTGATCTTTCCGTCTGATGTCGTAACATATTCTCCCACTTCTTTGACATAATCAATCACTTTCATGGATGCATCCATATATTCATTCTCCTGAGAGAAATATCCGATCCGGATCGTCTGCCCAATCTCGATCGTGCCATTATCCGGTTTTACAATCCCATTAATAATCTTAAGAAGTGTCGTCTTTCCACAGCCATTCGGTCCGATGATTCCGATTCTGTCATTTTTTAGGAAAATGTAACTGTAGTCATCGATCAGCTTTCTTGCTCCATAAGATTTACTGATGTTCTGAAGCTCGATCGTCTTATTTCCCATACGGGACGCTACGGAATCCAGTACCACTTTCTTTTCTTCCTGAATGTCCTTGATGTCCTTGATCTCCTGCATTGCCTTGATGCGGTCAATGTGTGCTTTCTGCTTCGTACTTCTGGCTCTTGCACCTCTTCCCAGCCATTCGAGTTCTGTACGCAGAAGACTCTTTCTCTTTCTTTCTGTCGCCAGTGCCATATCCTGACGTTCTGCTTTTAACTTGACAAACTCCGAATAATTTCCAGGGTAGCTGTATAATTTCCCCTGATCTACTTCCACGATCCTGGTTGCCACACGATCCAGAAAATAACGGTCATGGGTAACCATCAGGATTGCCCCGCGAAATCCGATCAGATATTCCTCCAGCCACTCAGACATCGCATTATCCAGGTGGTTGGTCGGTTCATCCAGTACCAGGATATCTGCCGGTGTAAGCAATGCATTGACCAGTGCAATTCTCTTCTTCTGACCGCCGGACATATGCTCTACTTTCTCGTCATAGTCATAGAAGCCAAGCTTGTTCAGCATGGATCTGGCATCTGCTTCAATTGTCCACTGATTCAGCTCATTCACATTGTCTGCGATTGCCGCACGCAACACCGTTGTTCCCTCATCAAATTCCGGTGTCTGCGGCAGATAACAGATCTTGACCTGATTTCCTATACTGATCTTACCTTCATCGTATGGTTCTATCCCGGCTGCCACTTTTAAAAGCGTAGATTTTCCCATTCCGTTAATTCCGATCACACCGATCTTTTCATTCTCATTGATGCTGAATGCAACATCATTCAGAAGGACACGGTCAGTATAAGCCTTCGTAATATGCTCCATCGTAAGTAAATTCATACTTTAGTTCTCCTTCATAAGCCTTTCGGATCTTCCCATCGGCAGTCCCTGTAAAATGCCTGACAGGCCAGAAAAGAGACCGGAAACTCCGATCTCTTTTCGTTCTCCTCTTTCTATTATATTTTACAGAAAGACATATTTCAATATGAATAATACCGTAAGTACATACATTAATGCGCTGATCTTCTTTTCTTTTGCTTTTCCAGTCATCAGATTCAGGATCACATAAGAGATAACTCCCATAGAGATACCTTCTGAAATGCTGTAGAAGAATGGCATAGCCAGAATACAGATGTAGCATGGCAGTGCCTCTGAAAAATCATCAAAATCAATGTGTGTCACATTTGTCAGCATGTAGAATCCAACCACGATCAGGGCCGGTGCTGTTGCAAATGAAGGAATTGCAAGGAAGATTGGTGACAGGAACAGTGACAGGCCGAATAAAATAGCTGTCGTTGCAGAAGTCAGTCCCGTTCTTCCTCCTTCGGATACACCGGATGCACTCTCTACAAATGTCGTAGTCGTTGTTGTTCCAAGCACTGCTCCAACGGTTGTTGCAACCGCATCTGCCATCAGCGCACCTTTGATATTCGGAAGACGTCCCTCCTCATCTAACATACCTGCCTTTGTAGACACACCGATCAGTGTTCCGATCGTATCAAACATATCTACAAATAAGAATGCAAAGATGACAACGATAAAGTTCAAAGAGAATATTCCGCTGAAGTCAAGCTTTCCAAATACCGGCATGATGCTTGGAATTGTGAATCCCTTGCTGAAATCCGGAAGCAGGCTGTAGAATCCAATTTCTGGATTCGCTACATAGATACCCGCCATCTGACAGATGATTCCAAGAATCCATGTAATCAGGATTCCCCATAAGATATTTCCCTTTACATTCTTTATTACCAGAATTCCTGTAATTCCCACACCGATCAGTGCAAGAATGACCGTGATTCCTACGTTACTCATAGAAGCTTCCACACCTTTGGCACTGTTATATCCATCAATGGAGAATAACTGCAGAAGTGTAGAACCTTCTACTACGATATTCGCATTCTGAAGTCCGATAAATGCAATGAATAATCCGATACCGACACTTACTGCCGACTTCAGATTCTTCGGAATTGCATTGAAGATTGCCTCACGGATATTCGTAAGTGAAAGTACGATGAAAACGATACCTTCTACAAATACTGCCGTTAATGCAACTTCCCACTTATAACCCATTCCAAGAACAACAGTATAGGCAAAGTATGCATTCAGTCCCATTCCAGGTGCCAGTGCGAACGGGTAATTGGCGAAGAACGCCATCAAGAATGTACCGATCATTGCAGCCAGCGCTGTCGATGTAAAGATTGCACCGGAATCCATCCCTGTTGCAGACAGGATACTCGGATTGACTGCAAGGATGTACGCCATAGTCATGAACGTAGTGATACCTGCCATAACCTCTGTTTTGGCATCGGTTCCGTTCTCACGAAGCTTAAATAATTTTTCCAACATGTTTCTCTTTTCCTCCTTATACTCTCAAAAAATAAGATAACGACAACAAAATTACTGTATCTCTCTTATTTTTTTTCTTAAAGCAAGTACCTGATTTGGTGCTACGGATAACTCATCGATTCCCATCTGCAGGAATTGTTCTGTCATGTCCAGATCTGCTGCCAGATCACCACATATGCTGATTGTTTTTCCCTCCAGATGTACATTATTCGCAATAATACGTATCATTTTAAGCAATGCCGGATGATGCGGATTATAAAAATGATCCAGTTTAGAATTTGTTCTGTCCATTCCCAGTGTAAGCTGCGTCAGATCATTCGTTCCTATACTGAAAAAATCAGCCTCCCGTGCCAGTTCACCGCTTATCATAACCGCTGCCGGTGTTTCAATCATAACTCCGATCTGTATTTCTTCATTAAACGGAATCTTCTCATCTTTTAACTCTTTTTTTATCTTTTCCAGAAGCAGTTTTGCCTGCTGTACTTCTTTTACATCTGTAACCATCGGGAACATAATAGACATCTTTCCATAAGCAGATGCACGTAAAATTGCACGTAACTGCGTCTTGAATATCTCGTCTTTATCCAGTGACACACGGATTCCCCTGTATCCCATCTCAGGATTATTCTCTTCTCCCAGATCCAGACACTCTGCTGTCTTTTCACCGCCCAGATCTGCTGTACGGATCACAACCTTTTTCATTCCCATCGCTTCTGCTGCCAGACGATATACCTGAAACTGCTGTTCTTCTGTCGGAAGTTTCGGACCATTTTCCATATAAATAAATTCACTTCTGAATAATCCGATTCCACCCGCATCACTGCGCAGAACGCTTTCAATGTCTTCCCTGCTTCCGATATTCGCGCACACATCAATTTTTTGTCCGCTCTGCGTAATATTTTCTTTTCCCTTCAGACGTTCCAGACTCTGTACCTGCGTATGATTCTCATCTTGTCTCTGTTTCATCTTTGAAATCGTTGTATAATCAGGTTCGATATATACTTTTCCCTCAAAACCATCGATAATAATGGTCTTGCCTTCGTATTCTTTCTTTAAAGACTCTCCCAGTCCGATCACAGATGGAATTCCTTTTGTTCTTGCAAGCACTGCCGTATGAGAATTAATTGTTCCGTATCTGGTAACAAACCCAAGAATCTTGCTCTTATCAAGCTTTACTGCCTCACTTGGATATAATTCACCGGCTGCCAGTATAAACGGTTCATCTGTCAGCATCTTATCTTTCCATGCCCTTGCAAGAATCCGAAGTACCCTTGTCGACACATCTTTAATATCTGCTTCGTGTCCCTGTACATAACTTTTATTACTTTTTGCCGCACTTGCCAGTACATTTTCCACCGCATTTTTTACAGCATACTCTGCATTCAACTTATGCTCTACGATAATATTTGTAATCTGCCTGATGATTTCCTGATCTTCAAGGATCATCTGCTGCATCTCAAATATAGCTGCATTCGCTTCACCTACTTCCTTAGAAGCCGAATCATACAGATCCCTCAGTTCCTGCAACGCTTTCTGCCTTGCTTTCTGAAAACGCATAACCTCTTTTTCTACATCTTTTACATAGATTCTGCGAATCTCTTTTGTATCCCGCTTATAAAAGGAAAGTTTTCCGATTGCAATTCCTTCTGATATTTTTTTCCCAGTCAATGTAATCATAGTTTTCCAACCCTTTTAAACCTTTATTAGTATGAACAATAATACTTTACACGTTTGCCGTTCATTCGTCAAGTAGATTACTTTTTTGTATAAAAACACAAAAACATTCCTTAAATTCATTGACGTCTTTATCAATATATGCTAATCTGACAACAGTGTAATTCATAGAATACTTTTATAAATTGCACGATTTAATAATTTTTATGGAGGTATAATCATGAAAGGTACTGTAAAATGGTTTAACAACCAAAAAGGCTACGGTTTCATTTCTGACGCTGAGGGTCATGATGTATTCGTTCATTATTCAGGACTGAATATGGAAGGATTCAAGACACTTGAAGAAGGTCAGGAAGTGGAATACGAAGTTACAGAAGGTGCTAAGGGCCCACAGGCTGTTAACGTAACACCACTCTAATCGCAACAATCTAAGTTTTTAATGTACCTTTTATATATTAAAATATATCTATTTCGGATTTAAATATTTAAAAGTAATACATGACTTAACGAGAGAGGATTATGAGAAAAAGCCAGATAACTGCAGTTATCTGGCTTTTATCATATCTGCCAAACCGGTCATCTGAAGATACACAGATGACCGGTTCTTCTGTATTATTCAGTATTATTTCTGTGGTCTTGAAACATTCAGCTGAAGATCAATTCCAAATGGATTAACCACAACTCCCGTAACTTCCGGGCCCATTGCTTCCGGAATTCTGGCTGCTTCGACAACTCCCATTGTATACTTCATATCTCTGTTCTCATTCTGGAATTTCAGGAATTCCTGAACGTCTGTAAAGATCGGCATCAGTACCTGTCCGTCATCTTTATTCAAAATCGGCATTTTTTTATCTTCACTGATTGCCGTGATATATCTGCCCCTCTGATAATGTGCCATCAGTTCTTCCTGCAGTTCCTTTGTTTCATCCGTGAGTTTTAATTCTTTCTGGCTTCTTACCTTCTGCATAAAATACATTGCAGTAATCTGAAGTTCCGGATTCTCAATCGGTTCTTCGCCCGGCTTCTGTTCCGGTCTTCTAACCAGTTCCCCTAACTGAATCGCAATCTCTTCTTCTGTTCCTTTACCGATTACCATACAGTTCACCCCGATTGGGAATAAACTGCTATAGAAAGGAAGCAGGTATTTTTTTTCAATATTAAAAATTTTTAACGGATTATTCGCCTTCAGGAATTCCTGTCCTCCGCGCATTGCATCTTCTTCTGAAAAGAATATAAACACTTCATCATCATACGTCTCCGGATCACATACCACAAAAGGCATTCTTGTACAATCAGACATCAATACATAGATGGCATCCGATTCCCGTAACTTTTTTAAAACGCTGCTTTTGTCTACACTCATACTGTTCCTCTTTCACTTCTATTGATTAGCACGATATGCCTCGTCCGCGCTATACACGTCGAAACCACTACCTTTAAGAATATCGATCACCCTTCCAGGATCATCACTCTTTAATACAGCTGCTGCATCTGCTCCATTTGCAAATGCATACATATATTCAATATTCACTTCTCCATCTACAATCTGATGCATTGCTTTATTCAATGAACCGGTTGCATGTGGTACACGAAGTGCTACAACATCTGTCAGCATTGCTGTAATTCCAGCTTCTTTTAATGCTGCACGTCCTTTGTGCGGGTCAGAGACGATCAGACGAAGCATTCCATAATCTGATGTATCCGCAAGACTCAGTGCAACAATATTCACACCTTTTTTTGCCAGTACATCCAATACTTCTTCCAGACGTCCTTCTCTGTTTTCCAAAAAAACTGATAACTGTTGTACAGTATTACTTACGCCCATGTTATTCCCTCCTGTTTATAAACCTCTGTTATCAATGACACGTTTTGCCTTGCCTTCGCTTCTTTCGATTGTCTTAGGCTCTACAAGTTTTACTCTTACTGCAACACCAAGTGCCTGTTTCAGTACTGCAGCCACTTTGTTCTTCAGTTCATCTAGCTTACGGATCTCATCTGAAAAATATTTTTCATCTACTTCTACCATTACAGTCAGTACATCCAGGTTATTTTCACGATCTACGATCATCATATAATGTGGTGCAACACCGCCTCCGATAGAAAGCAGGGCTGTCTCTACCTGTGTCGGGAATACGTTGACTCCGCGGATAACCTTCATATCATCTGTACGGCCTTTGAACTTGGAAATTCTAGGAAGCGTTCTTCCACACTCACACGTAGAATGATCAATACTTGTAAGATCCTTTGTTTTGTAACGAAGTAACGGCATACCTTCTTTTACAAGTGTGGTAAATACAAGTTCTCCTGTCTCCCCGTCTGCACATGGTGTATGATCTGCCGGATTCAATACTTCCGGATAGAAATAATCTTCATATATATGCATTCCTTTATGATGGATACATTCCAGTGCAACACCCGGACCTGTAATCTCACACAATCCATAGATATCAAAACAGTTAACATTTAACAGTTCTTCAATCTTCAGACGCATCTCTTCTGTCCATGGCTCTGCGCCATTGATTCCTACTTTTAACCGAAGCTTATCTACGATGCCTGCCTCGTTGGCAGCTTCTGCCAGATATAAAGCATAAGATGGAGTACATGCAAATGCAGTCGCACCAAAATCTTCCATACACATCAACTGTCTTTTTGTATTACCTGCTGACATCGGAATAGCCATTGCTCCAAGCTTTCTTGCTCCGAAATCCAGTCCCATTCCTCCTGTAAACAAGCCATATCCATAGCAGATATGCAGACGATCCTCTGCAGTAAGTCCTGCCATCGTAAGTCCTCTTGCCACACATTCTCCCCATACATCTACATCTTTCTGTGTATAAGAAGCAAGAGTCAGCTTACCGGTTGTTCCTGATGTTCCCTGCACTCTGACGATCTTTTCCTGTGGAACAGCCAGAAGTCCGAATGGATAATTCGCTCTTAAATCTTCTTTTGTCGTAAATGGAAGTTTCCCGATATCTTCAATCCCCTTGATATCTCCCGGTTCGATTCCCATATCATCCATTTTCTTGCGATAAAATTCTACGTGATCATATACATTCTTAACCTGTTTTACCAGACGTTCACTCTGAAGTGCAGTCATCTCATCCCTGCTCATGCATTCAATCTTAGGATCTCTGATCTGTTCTTTCCAGTCCTTTAATGCTACCTTTGCCATAACCTCTTATGTACCTCCTTATAAATGATAACCAACATCAAATGCCTTTTTATTTATCTCAATAGTTTTCGGAGGAACTGTCTTTTCAATCACCTCATACCATTGTTCTTTTGTAAAGTCCATGTGCTGTGCTGCAACTCCAAGCACAATCAGATTGAATACTCTGGAATTACCGATTTTTTTTGCTTCTTCTGTTGCATTTACTGTATATACTTTATGATCTTTCCCCAGTGTTTCAATAATGTCTTCCGGGTATTCTGTTGCCCCGATCACAACCGGCATCGGATCAATTCTCCAGTCATTGATGATCAATGCTCCGTCTTTTTTCAGGAAATGTGCATATCTCAGTGCTTCCAGACGTTCAAATGCGATAATCACATCTGCCTGCCCTTCTTCTACGATTGGTTCTGCCACCTGTTCTCCGTATCTTACAAATGTTACAACGCTTCCTCCACGCTGAGCCATTCCATGTACTTCGGAAAGTTTTACGTCATATCCGCCGGTAATGGCAAGTCCTCCTAAGATTCTGCTGGTAAGCAGTGTTCCCTGTCCGCCGACACCGACGATCATAATATTCTTTGTTGCCATTATCTGTCACCTTCCTTTACTAACTCAATCGCATCGAATTTACACAGGCTTGCACAAAGTCCGCATCCAGTACACATCGTATCATCGATGGACACTGTTCCGTCAGCATTTTTTGTCATTGCAGGACATCCAGGTTTCATGCACATACCACACTTCTTACATTTATCTGTATGCGTCTGATATAACGGTTTCTTTGATTTGTCCAGAAGTACACATGGTGTCTTCGTAATGATCACGGATACTTCATCTTTGGCAATCTCTTCTTTTACAGCCTTTTCCACAGCCTGAATATCTCTTGCATTGACTTCTACCACATTCTTAACACCTATTGCACGACATAATGCCGGAATATCAATTGCATATGTCGGATCTCCCTGCAGTGTCTTTCCTGTTGCCGCATGATCCTGATGTCCGGTCATACCGGTTGTAGAGTTATCCAAGATGATGACGGTTCCTGTTGCTTTGTTATACATCATATTCATCAGAGAATTGACACCCGTATGTAAGAATGTAGAATCGCCGATCACAGCAACCCAGTTCTTAATATATTCTTTTCCTTTTGCCTTTTCCATACCATGAAGGCTTGAAATACTTGCTCCCATACAGATGGTTGTATCCACAACACTAAGTGGTGCTACTGCGCCCAGTGTATAACAGCCAATGTCACCTGCCGCATGAATCTTTAACTTGTTCAGTACATAGTACACACCTCTGTGTGGACATCCCGGACATAAGATTGGTGGTCTTCCCGGTGCCTGCGCAGGCTTACTGATATCAAGTTCTTCTTTCAGAATTGCCTCACGGAGCATATTGGCACTGTATTCCCCCTGTACCGTGAAGATTTCTTTTCCGATCGCTTTGATGCCCCAGGATTTAACCTGTGTCTCAATCACCGGGTCCAGTTCTTCTACAACATATAAGGTATCTACTTTTGAAGCAAATTCTTCGATCAGCTTTCTTGGAAGCGGATTTACCATACCAAGTTTTAATACAGATGCTTCCGGAAGTGCTTCCTTTACATACTGGTATGGAATACCGCTGGTGATTACACCGATCTTTGTGTCATTCATCTCTACTTTGTTGATTGGAAGTGTATTAGCAGCTTCCGCAAGTTCGAGATTGCGCTTTTCAATCTCTACGTGGCGGAGTTTTGCATTTCCCGGCATCATAACATTCTTGCGGATATTCTTCTCATATGGTTTATCTTCTATTTCTTTGCGTTCGTTTAATTCTACAAGTCCCTGGGAATGTGCCAGTCTTGTTGTTGTACGGTAAACAAACGGACGGTCAAATTTCTCACTCAGATCAAATGCTACTTTGATAAATTCTTTTGCTTCTGAACTGTCTGAAGGCTCGATAACAGGGAGCTGTGCCGCACGTGCTACCATTCTTGTATCCTGCTCATTCTGAGAACTGTAAAGTCCCGGATCATCCGCAACAACAATGACAAGTCCTCCGTTTACACCCATATAAGAAACTGTATATGTAGGGTCTGCTGCCACATTAAATCCAACGTGCTTCATACAGGACATCGCACGTACCCCCGCTACAGATGCACCGATCGCTACTTCTGTCGCAACTTTTTCATTCGGTGACCACTCGCAGTATAAACTGTCTTTATATTTGACCAGGTTCTCACTGATCTCTGTACTAGGCGTACCTGGATATGCTGCCGAAACCTTTACTCCGGCCTCATATGCACCTCTGGCAATCGCCTCGTTTCCAAGCATAATTACTTTTTCTGACATACTTCTTTTCCATCCTTTCGTGTAAGCGGCATTCCATTTACGCCACCTTGTAATAGTATAACACAATACTTTCGCGAGTTAAAGCATTAATTTGGCAGAAACATAGTTTTTTATATATGTTTCTTGCAGCTATACTCATTCAGGTCTATACGAATGATTGCTACCGCTTTTTCAAGATTTGGATTTTTCTGGAATTCATCAAATGTTCTGCCGGTCTGGTGCTTCATGATAACATTCAGGGCCTTTAGCTTTTCTCTTGGATTATCGATAATACTTGCAGTTCCTTTTCCGATGATACTTGCATAGTAATAACTGTACTGACATGCGGTATCTCCTTCCACCAGTTCATGTCTGTAATCAATTTCAACTCCGACATTTGCATTTTTTCTGATCAGATCGATCTTTTTTCCTTCTCTTGCACCATGGATATAAAGGATCACTTTTCCTTCTTCCCTTACGTATCCATAGTTCACCGGCACAATATACGGCCCGTTCTCATCCATGATCCCGATTCTGCACACCTTGCATTCATCAAAAATCTGTTGGATTTCTTCCATCTCTGTTACTTCTCTGTCTTTTCTTCTCATCCGCATACCCTCATTTCTGATTTATTCTTTTCCGATTCCTGTCATCATCCAACTTATTCCTTGAAGATAAATACCGGCATCGGCGGACAGTTCTTCCGGTTATAGTATTCATTGACGATCACGGTATACTCTTTTCCCGGAAGTGCTTTCACATATTCCAGGATTTTTTCTTTCTCTTCAAACCCGGTATCTCCGCCGCTGTAAATGCACAGGCTCATCATACCACCGTGTTTCAATATGCCAAGGCCTTTTCCGATTGCCTCAATACTGGTCCTGTATGTGGTTGCAAGATTATGATCGCCTCCCGGAAGATATCCGAAATTAAAGCAGATCACGTCTGCACTCTCTTTTCCGGCATACCGGTCCATATGTTCATGGCCATCCAGAATTAATTCTGCCTGCATTTCTTTTCCATGCGTTTTCAGTAATTCTTTCGTCACATCCAGAGCTTCCTGTTGAATATCAAATGCAAGTACCTTTCCTTTTTCTCCGGCAAGCTCACACAGGAACAGGGTATCATTCCCCTTTCCCATGGTCGCATCGATATAATATCCGCCTTCTTCTGCCTGCGAGCGGATGATCTCGTGACACCAGTATGTGATCTGTGACTGTTTCATTCTTCCCATCTGTTATCTTTCTCCTGCTTTTTTGCTATCTGGCACTCTAAAAATCAAACAATGACAGCTGGTTCGATGCCGGAAGATCTGCAAGGATCCCAAGCTCTACCATCGTGTCAATAACGGTCTTACTTGCTTTTGTTCTCTGTCTGAAGTCATCCAGTGACAGATAAGTTCCGTCTTTAGATGCTTCTGCAACTGCCTCGGCAGCTTTTTCTCCCATACCGTCGATACTCGAAAGTGGCGGCATCAGCTTGCCGTTTACGATCAGGAACTTTGTCGCCTGTGCTTTGTAGATATCAAGCGGCTCAAATTCGAATCCTCTTGCATACATCTCCTGCACAATCTTCATATCCTTCATCGTATCCTGTTCTTTTTTACTGAGTGTCGCAGAACGGCGGTTGTAATCATCAATATAGTACTGAAGCTTTTCCTTCCCCTGGCACATGATCTCGTAAGAAAATGCATCTGCACGGATTCCAAAATACGCCCCATAATATGCCAGTGGATAGTTGATCTTACAGTATGCGATACGGTATGCCATCATAACGTATGCTGCCGCATGCGCTTTCGGGAACATGTATTTGATCTGTTCACAGGACCAGACATACCAGTCGGGTACATTGTGTTCTGCCATGTCTTTTTTGAACTCCGGCCATTCTTTACATTTTCCTTTTGCAACGGTTCCCTTACGGACACGCTCCATAATGGTAAATGATTCCTCACTGTCCATCCCCTTGTTGATCAGATAGGTCATGATATCATCACGGGTACAGATTGCCGTGGAAATGGTTGCCTTTCCGCTCCGGATCAGTTCCTGTGCATTATTCAGCCACACGTCCGTTCCATGTGACAGACCGGAGATACGGATCAGATCCGAAATTGTATTCGGCTTTGTATCCACTACCATCTGGATAACGAAATCAGTTCCAAATTCCGGGATCCCAAGGCATCCGACCGGACATCCGCCGATATCATCCGGCTTGATACCAAGTGCCGATGTATCATGAAACAAAGAAATTACCCCCGGATCATCCAGTGGGATCTTCGTAGCATCAAAACGGTTATCCGTCTCATTGTATTCGTTGTCCATCGCCGGGGAACTGATATATTCCTCCAGTGTCTTGATCATAGTCGGATCATCATGTCCGAGAATATCAAGCTTTAACAGGTTGTGGTCTATCGAATGGTAATCGAAATGTGTGGTGACGATATCCGTCGTCATATCATTCGCCGGATGCTGTACCGGTGTAAAAGAGTTGATCTCTTCGCCAAGCGGAAGTACAATGATTCCTCCCGGATGCTGTCCGGTACTTCGGCGGATTCCCGTACACCCCTGTACGATACGGTCAATCTCACATTTTCTTTTACCCTGTCCATGTTCTTCGTAATAATTCTTTACATAACCGAATGCGGTCTTGTCCGCCAGTGTACCTACCGTTCCGGCACGGAATGTCTGACCCGCACCAAAGATAACCTCTGTATACTTATGCGCATTACTCTGATAATCTCCCGAGAAGTTCAGGTCAATATCCGGCTCTTTATTTCCCTTGAATCCAAGGAAAGTCTCGAACGGAATATCAAATCCATCTTTTATAAGCTTCTCTCCACATACCGGACATACACGGTCCGGCATATCCCATCCGCAGCCTCCGGCAAATTTCCTGACTTCTTCCGAATCAAAATCACTGTAATGACATTTCTTACAGTAATAGTGCGGACTTAATGGGTTAACCTCTGTGATTCCTGCCATGGTCGCTACAAAAGAAGATCCTACGGAACCACGTGAACCTACCAGATATCCGTCTTCCACTGATTTCCATACCAGTTTCTGTGCAATAATATACATAACGGCAAAACCATTGGATATGATTGAATTCAGTTCTCGCTCCAGACGCTCGGTAACAATCTCCGGAAGATTCTCTCCGTACATGGAATGTGCTTTATTATAACAGATATCACGGAGCATCTTGTCCGAATCCGGGATAACCGGCGGACACTTGTCCGGACGCACCGGCGTGATCTTTTCGACCATCTCCGCGATCTTCACCGGATTCTCGATGACAATCTCTCTTGCCTTTGCAGACCCCAGATATTCGAATTCTTCCAGCATCTCATCCGTGGTCCTAAGATACAGCGGCGGCTGATTGTCCGCATCACCAAAGCCCTTTCCTGCCATGATGATTCTTCTGTATACCTCATCTTCCGGATTCATGAAATGCACGTCACAAGTTCCGACAACCGGCTTATTGAACCGTTCACCAAGTGCGACGATCTTCCTGTTGATCTCTTTTAAGTCTTCCTCATTCTGTACCTTCGTGATCTTCGGGCTTTCAATCATAAACTGGTTGTTTCCAAGCGGCTGAATCTCCAGATAATCATAAAAGTTGGCGATCTTTGCAATGCGTTCTTCTGATTTGTCATTCAGTATTGCCTGATAAAGTTCTCCTGCCTCACAGGCACTTCCCACCAGAAGTCCTTCTCTGTATTTCGACAGTTCACTCTTTGGAATTCTCGGTCTTCTCGCATAATATTTCAGATGTGACATTGAGATCAGCGTATACAGATTCACGCGTCCCACTTCATTCAGTGCCAGAATGATCACATGGTATGATGGAAGCTTGCGGACAGCATCCGCATTATTTTCGCCGAACTGGTTCAGTTTTGCCAGGTCATAAATCCCCCTGTCTTTTAACATTTCTACAAATTTCACAAATATCTCTGCTGTTGCCCCGGCATCATCAACAGCCCTGTGATGATTTTCCAGCGAAATATGCAGTGCATTCGCCACTACATTCAGCTTGTACTTTGAAAGTGTCGGCAGAAGAATACGCGCCATCGCCACGGTGTCCACCGATGTGAAATCCGGCTGGATATCCTGATATCTGCAATTTTGTTCAATAAAGCTTACATCAAAGGATGCATTGTGTGCGACCAGTGCCGCATCACCGATAAATTCCAGGAATTGTGGAAGAACTGTCTCGATATCCGGTGCTCCTATAACCATCTGATCTGTAATACTGGTAAGCTGTGTGATCTGAAATGGAATCGGTACTTTCGGATTAACGAATGTGCTGAACTTATCAGTAATCTCTCCATGTTCTACCTTCACCGCACCAATCTCAATAATCTTATCCTTAATTGGACTGAACCCTGTCGTCTCAAGGTCAAATACTACATAAGTATCATCCAGTGGCTGTCCCTTTTCATTCACTGCCACATCAGTCAGGTCGTCCACCAGGTAGCCTTCCACACCGTAAATCACTTTAAACGGATCATCCTTATCCAGCGACTCAATATAATGGTTCGCATCTGTAAACGCCTGAACGACACCGTGATCTGTAATCGCCATTGCCGGATGCCCCCAGTCATGCGCCTGTTTCAGCAATGTTGTTACATCAGTTACCGCATCCATATCGCTCATCTTTGTATGGCAGTGAAGCTCCACACGCTTTTCCGGTGCCGTATCCACTCTGGATTCTGTAAAATCACTGATCTTTTTGATTCCGACTACCGACTGGATATTCAGTTCCGAATCAAAACGGTCAACCGTTGTCACACCTTTTAATTTCAGAAATGCGCCATTCTTAATATCCCCCAGGATATCTGCCAGCTGATCATTCCGCACAAACATTTTCACCATAATAGAATCCGTAAAATCCGTAACTGCAAACATAATGATCGTCTTCTCGTTACGTATCTCTCTGGTCTCCATGCTGATGACTTTTCCGCGGATGGTAATCTCTCCCATCTCTCCCAGGACATTCTTAAGTTCTATCGTCTCATCGTCAAAATCACGTCCGTAGATAAGGTTTGGATCATCGGTAGCTTTACGTACAAAGGAATATCCACCTTTTCCGAATGAGCCGCCCTTCTTAAATCCACCTGAACTTCTTCCGCCACTTTTGGTATTGTTCCCGCTTTCTCCTGCTGAGTTGCTTTTTGCTTTGGTCTTTTCGTCTTTCTTCTCTTCTTTTTGTTCCAGTTCCTGTGCTTTCTTTGCTTTTACGGCCTGCGACTGTTCTCTGATTGCTTCGATTTCCTGCTCTAATTTCGCCTCGTTGTATTTCAGCTTGCTGTCTTTTGCTTTTTCATAAAGAACACGGATCTCCACAGGCCTGTGAAACCGTTCTTCAAATACATCTGAAAGATATGTAGATAGCGAATCCTTTTTTCCCTGTGCAACAATGGTATCAGTCAGTGTCAGACAGAGGATATTTCCGTTTTCAAATTCATAACTTGCATTCTGCAGCATATTCCGCTCTACTACGCTTCTTTGATCCAGTTCCATCAGGAAGCTGTCATAATATTCATTCATCAGATTTTCCGGTGTATACTGTTCTGAAAGATCATACTGCTCTTTTACCGACACCTGGATATGACTTCTGGCAAACAGCTGCTGTTTTAGCAGGCGTTCTACTTCGTAAATATGTTTTTTCTGGATCAGATGTCTGCTGTAAAGGCTGACACGGATAAAATCCCTTGTTGAATTGGTAGAAACTTTCGTCACTTCCACACCCTGAAACATCATCTGTATATCATCTTTTACTTTTAATGTCGGAAATACCTCAAAAAACGGTTTACTCATTCCAGTGTAACAACTCCTGTCTTAACGTTTCCAATAATTCTTCTTCTTTTACTTTTTTGACAATTTCACCTTTCTTGATCAAAAGACCTTCTCCGCATCCTCCGGCAATTCCGATATCTGCTTCTTTTGCTTCTCCAGGT
>ERZ773178.1663-NODE-1663-length-22800-cov-20.010112_pt1 | contig 22800 bp, 26 predicted proteins | sample MGYA00580533_ERZ773178 | MGnify/ENA primary metagenome ERZ773178 (study PRJEB29015, sample SAMEA2737859) | human gut metagenome | biome: human gut; feature: human-associated habitat; material: faeces | place: China | collected 2012 ...
CAGTTTCGTTTGCTTACCGGGTGGTGGAAAGAATGAATGCCGATCTGGAAAGCAAAAACTATTATGTGATTCTCGGTCGGGTACCAACTCGTTATGTAGAGGACAAGATCTATGGTCTGGAACATGTTGAGCAATATTTGAAGGAGGATAAAGCGATATGAGTATAGTGCAGGAAAAAATGTATATGGATGTGGATGATGTGTGTGCAATTCTTGGTGTTTCTAAAGCATATGCCTACAATTTGATGCGAGAGTACAACAAGGAGTTGAAAGCAAAAGGCTATATTGTAGTAGCTGGAAAAATCTCTACCAAATTTTTGGCAGAAAAGATTTACGGAATGAAGGTTGAGGATTAGCAATGGGTGTTTACAAAGAAGGAAAGAACTGGAAAGTTCAGGTCTATTATAAAGATTGGCAGGGCAACCAAAAGAGAAAACAAAAACGAGGATTCCGAACCAAGGGTGAAGCAAAAGAGTGGGAGCGAGACTTCCTTCAGCAACAGAGCCAGGGTGTAGATATCGAATTCGGGAACTTTCTGGAAATTTACTATAAGGATATGGATGTCAGACTTCGGGAACACACCATGTATACAAAGCGTTACATCATTGATTTGAAGATCAGACCGTATTTTGAGAAAAAGATTCTTAGTGAGATTACGGTGGCAGATGTACGTGCATGGCAGAATGAGTTGTTGATGTATAAGGATAAGAATGGAAAAGGCTATTCGCAGACGTATTTGAAAACAATCAACTGTCAGCTGACTGCAATCTTCAACTATGCTATCCGATATTATAACCTGAAGGATAATCCCTGCAGGAAGGCAGGAGCGATAGGCAAGAGCAAAGGAGAACCGAAAGATTTCTGGATGCAGGAAGAGTTCAACGATTTTCTGGAGACAGTAAGTGATAAAGCGGAGACAAGAATGGCGTTTCTTCTGTTGTACTGGACCGGAATGCGTATCGGTGAATTGCTTGCCCTTACTTATGACGACATCAATCTTGAGGAAAAGACCATCTCCATTACGAAATCTTATCAGCGATTAAAAGGGAAAGATGTGATAACACAGCCGAAAACACCGAAAAGTATCCGGATTATAACCATGCCAGATTTTCTGGCGGATGAGTTCCGAGAGTATTGCAGTCATCTGTACGGAATTATGAAAAATGAGCGTTTGTTTCACTTTACAAAATCTCATATGGAGCATTGTATGGCGGCTGGAATTGAAAAATCAGGTGTAAAGCGGATACGACTTCATGATCTCCGCCATTCCCATGCCAGTATGCTGGTTGATATGGGGGTGGCTCCATTGGAGATTGCAGAACGCCTTGGACATGAAAAGGTGGAAACCACGTTGAATACTTATTCACATCTGTATCCGTCTACACAGAGTAAATTAGCAGGTTTGCTAGATAAGAAACATGAGGAAGAGGAGGAATAAGCGATGGCTGGTGACAGACATGGAAAACACAACACAACGACCATTTCTTTTCGGGTGAATTCTTATGAAAAAGCAACAATTGAAGAACGAGTGAAAGTGAGCGGAATGAAAAAACAGGATTATATCGTCCGATCATGCATTTACAATCATGTATGTGTTGTTGGAAAGAAAGAAACAATTGAGATTATCCGGTCAGAAATGAAGGAAATGAGTTTGGTTTTGGAGGATGTGGCAAAAGATTTGAAGTCTGAAAAACCAGTTATTTCAGAACCGGTTCTTGATAGTATGACAGAACGGTATCTTGCATTTTTGGAAGCAGCATTATGGATGCTGAAAGGTTCAAGTTATTTATGGGAGGATAAAAAGGATGGAAGAGAAAGTAATGAAGGATTGTAAAGTGCTGGCATTGTGTTCACAAAAAGGCGGGGTTGGAAAGACAACAAGTTGCGTGAATCTGGCAGTCGGACTTGCAAAAGCAGGGAAGAAAGTGCTTGTGATTGACAATGATCCGCAGGGAAGTATGACAGCAAGCCTTGGGTATCATAACCCAGATGAATTACCGATCACACTGGCTACAATTCTGACAAAGATTGTAGAAGATGAACCATTTGAAAATACACTGGGAATTTTACATCACCAGGAAGGAATTGATCTGATTCCGGCAAACATCGAACTCTCAGGAATGGAAGTATCACTTGTAAATATTATGAGCAGGGAACTTGTCTTAAAACAATATATAGAAAGAATGAGAGATGAATACAACTATATATTGATTGACTGTATGCCATCACTTAGAATGCTGACGATCAATGCACTTGCCAGTGTCGATGCAGTAATCATACCTGTGCAGGCGGCTTATCTTCCTGTAAAGGGTCTGGAACAGTTGATACGGACGATTGGAAAGGTGCGAAGACAGCTTAACAAACAACTGAAAATCGGAGGCATATTGATTACAATGGTGGATAACCGAACGAACTATGCAAGAGATATATCTGATCTGATTTTTGATACATATGGAAACCAGATTAAGATTTTTCCACAAAGTATTCCATTTTCAGTACGAGCAGCTGAGATCAGTGCAGAAGGAATCAGCATATTTGAGCACGATCCAAAAGGAAAAGTAGCGGCTGCATATTGGCAGATGACACAGGAGGTGCTTTTGGATGAAAGGTAGAAGTGCATCGAAGATAAAACTGACATCCTATGATGAATTACTTGGTGGAGGAGAAGAAACGAACGATATCCAACAGGTTGCACTTGAGCATTTACATTCTTTCGAGAACCATCCGTTTCAAGTAAATGATGATGAGGCGATGGAAGAACTGGTGGAAAGTGTGAAAGAAGAGGGAATCCTTACGGCATTACTGGTACGCCCGCTAGGTGATGGTGAATATGAAATCATCGCCGGTCACAGAAGGAGACATGCGGCACAACTTGCCGGTCTTAAAGAGGTTCCGGTTATTATCAAAAATATGGATCTGGATACAGCTGTTCGGGCAATGGTAGACAGCAATCTGCAGAGACCTAATATACTTCCAAGTGAAAAGGCATTTGCATACCGTATGAAGATGGAAGCAATGAATCATCAGGGAACATCAGGAGGTATCAGTGCGAAAGACATTGGAAAGAACGGAAATGATAGTGCAAGGCAGGTGTATCGATATATCCGGCTCACTTATCTGATGAATGACCTATTAAACGCAGTAGACCGTGATGTAATCGGATTGCAGGTAGGTGTAGAGCTTTCCTATCTTACGGTTCCGGAACAGGAGATGGTGGAAGAAGTGCATGAGAGTACCGGAAAATATCCAAGCCTGGAACAGGCAAAAAAAATAAGGCAACATCGAGAAGAAAAAACGCTGACAAAAGAGATTGTGCGGCTCCTGGTTATAGGAGAGCGTAAAAAGAAAACAACGGTAACATTAAAACAGGATGAAATTAAGAAGTATTTTCCTCCAGAGTATGATGAACAGAAGATACGGACTGTTATATGTCAGCTTTTGGAGGAATGGAGCAATCAGAATCATTGATAAGTACGAAGGGAGGGATGTGTCATGAGTATAAGAGCAACATTCCATTATTTTCAAGGAATGGAATGCGATATGTACAGTTTTTATCGTATTCCCAAACTGCTGTTTACAAGTGAATATTTTAAAAATCTTTCCTGTGAAGCAAAGGTGCTGTACGGACTGATGTTAGACCGGATGTCACTGTCCATCAAGAACCGGTGGTTTGACGAAGAGGACAGGGCATATATTTTCTTTTCGGTGGAAGAGATTATGGAAATGCTTAACTGTGGCAGGAATAAGGCAGTGAATTGTCTGAAAGAGCTGGATCAGGAAAAAGGGATTGGATTGATTGAGAAGAGGCGGATCGGACTCGGAAAAACAAATGTTATTTACGTGAAAAATTTCAGCCTGACAGAATATCCAGATGAGCCAGCAATCTTTGATTCAGAAGAAACACCAGAAAATGTAGCAGAGAGAAAAGAAAATACAGAGACAGAAATAGAAGAATATGCGAAAAAAGAGCCGGAAAAGCCCGTAAATACACAGAAGTTTGAAAAACAAACTTCAAGAAGTTTAGAAAACAAACTGTAATAATACTGAATATAATTATACTGAATTTAATGAAAATGAATCTTATCAATATCTATCTGAACAAGAGAAAGGGAAAGATAGGATACAGGAGAGAAATGAGTATCGACAGTTAATCCATGACAATATCGAATATGTGATTCTTTGTCAGAGCTACGGCACGGGACGAGTAGAAGAGCTGGTAGAGCTGATGCTGGATGCAATATGTTCGACAAAGACATATCAACAGATCAATGGGGAAGCTGTGCCTACACAAGTGGTCAAGAGCCGTTTGCTGAAAGTCGGGTATGAACACATCCAGTATGTGTTTTTCAGTCTTGACAGGAGTACAAGCAAAGTGAAGAATATTCGGCAGTATATGCTGACTGTATTGTATAACGCTCCTGCAACGATCAACCAGTTTTATGATGCTGAAGTTCGACATGACATGTACTGGGGCAAGGATATTCCAGATGGGTAAGAACTTTGTGCCCAGTGGGCACGAAGTTTAAAAATAGATAGTCATACCTGGTGGATATGGTAAAATAACCTTGTGCCCAGTGGGCACAAAGTGAGGAGGAAGAATTATGTTGAAATTTTTGATAAAACTGCCATTTCGAATTATTGCAGCTCCTGTTTGGCTGGTACTTGCAGCGGTGAATATTGTGCTGGTGTTCCTGGTTGGATTATCTGCAGGATTCTGCTATCTGATAGCCGGAATCTCTGTTGTGACAGAAGTTTTGAGCATTGGGTTTGGAATCAGTACGGACTGGACAATGAAATCAACAATTATTACGACAGTAGTGTTTGTTCTACTCCCACATATCGGTATGGGGATAGTTGCAGTGATTGAAGTTGTGAAATGTGGATTACAGGACTTTATTTTTGGATGATTGTGGAAAATATAGTGATGCTATATGGAGGCAGAAATAAATAATGGAAGAATTATATAAAGTGATGGATGATTTGCTTGAAGTGGAATTTCAGATGAAAGCAGGGATGGATATCCTAAAGGAACTGGAAGAACTTTATTTGTCAGATCCCGAAACAGAAGAGTCTGAAGCAAGAAAACTTGCGGTGTTAATCAAGGGATATTTGCAGTCAATGAAGTCAAATATTCGAGAAATCATTCGTTATATTGATGATACAACACTTGAGAAATCAAACGAGGAAAAGAAAGACAAACAGGAATCTGCGAGTACCATATCAAAGGAAGTGCAGGAATTTGTAAATCTGACAATTACAGAGCATATGGGGAAAGCATATTCAGAATGGAAGTTAAATCAGGATAAAGAGGCGGTAAGTGAGATTGATAAGAAATACCAGGAATTACTGGAAACGTTATCATCAGAACAGGAAGAAGTGATTACGGAATACTGTAATGCAATTTTTAGCAGTGGAGCAGAAACAGAAGAATTTTTCTACCGACTGGGATTAAAAGATGGACTGAATCTGAAAAATACGGTAAAATTAGTATTAGAAATGATATCGTGAAATCGGGAGTTGCAAAAGAGAATAATGAGAATTACTTAACTGATGAGGAACAGCACAAAATCATAATTAAGGATTATGATATGTTGTTTGAATACAGAGAATAGCAAAAAACGGAGGAAAAATCATGAAAAAACGCACTCTTACTGTACTAGTTGTTGTGTTAGTATGCACATTCTTGACGGCGTGTAGTAAAGAAATAGACACTGTGACGGAATCTGTAAACGAAAAGGAAAGTAGTGTAATAAAGAACCCTACAGTTTTAGAAGATACAATAGAAATTGTTTTTCCAGAACAGTTTGAAGGATTGTCTGGGTATGATGAAGAAGCACTAGTTGACTATCTTAAAGAAAACAGTGACGGAAATTATCAGAAAATCGAATGTATTGACGGACAAGTTAATATGGTTGCTACTCAGGAAGAAATTGAGTATTGGAAAGGATATGTTGAAAAACATATAGATGATCAAAAGGCAGTATTAACAGGTATCAATCAGAAGTATGATATGTGTTGTAATGATTCATATAACACTATTAATATGTACTATGATCAAGAGCTTTCATTTAAAAAAGCTTTTTCATGCGTTGGAAAAACAGCTATATATTGTGCCATGTATCAGATATTAGATGGCAATCCTGATTATTCAATTTATCTAAATATTTATAATGTTGATACAGGGAAATTAGTAGTTGGCGGAAATCTAATGAATGAAGAAGTTTCATATACAGATGAGGACTGGGAAAAAACTTTCTAGAGAAAAGAAAAATTTTATGCTTTGTAAATAAGATGGATTTCTATTAGAATGACAATCTGGTATGATATATTACTCTGACAGGCTATAACTTCCAGTTTACAGAATCAAGAAAATCGGAATTTGAGGTGATGAAACTATGGCTGAAATACAAATTGCATGGTTAGAATTGATGACAGTTGGAGGTCTTGGTGTAATATTAGTTCTACTAGGAGTTACTTTCAATATCATTGTAAAAAGACAGAATAAATTGTGTACAAAAAAGACAGACGGTATTGTTAAACAATATGGGTTTCCTGGAAATGGAAGAGTGTACCCAATCGTTGAGTACTTTGTGAATGGAACTTGTTATAAAGCAAAGAAAAAATTTCGAGGAATTATAACAACGCAACTATCAGGAGTACCTGTACCGATGAAATCAGAAGTCTATGAAGATGAAAAAGGATGGCTACATGTAAAAACTGGAGCTATTGCAAATTTGCGTCAATTTGCGGAGCAGTTGTGGCCTATCAACAGTAAGATGACAGTTTATTATAATCCAAACAATCCTAAAAAGTGTTATGTTGATAGACCAATTTCAAAAAGTTTTACTTCCATGATGTTTATCATAATGGGGACAGTAACAATACTCTCGAGTGTACTGGTATTCTTTTTGATGCAGTTATAAATTGCAAAAGATAATTGCTAATCAGACAACTTCCAGTTTGAAGTTGTAAATCTATGTTAACTTAAGATTAGAGGTAGAAAATGAATACCGTTATTAAAATCAACAAAAATGAATTAAGCATTGATAAAAATACAATTAAGTTTAATTACGACATAAGAGACATCAAGGTAGTTGATAATCAAGTTATTATATTATTATCAATACCATTTGGTGTTGATGAAATATCTAATATATATGCAATTTCTTTAGATTGTAAAATCATATGGAAAGTAGAAAATCGAAAGCCTAACAGACGTAATTTACCATTTGAAAATATATTTCTTAACAATAGAATACTGACAGCAACAGATTTTTATGGTAAAAGATATTTTATAAATATCACAAATGGTTTGATAGAAAAAACGGACATTGTAAAATAAGCATTTCAATCGAACATAAATAAAGAATGTGCAAACTAAAGTAACTTTGACTTGAATGAGGGAAATATGGAAGTAGTTAAAGAGAATGAAGGAATAAGACTGATTAAGTGTAAAAGTAAATATTATTTAGAATATGATGCTGGAACACATATGATAAAGAAAAAAAGAATCGAGATTTCTTCTGATGAAGCTAAAGCATGTGAATATGATGATGAAGAAATGTATCATACAATTCTAAATTATCAAAATAGGGGAATATATGGGGGAGATGTATAAAATAATCAAATTAGAAAAATATTGAAGCACATGCCTATTAACAGTGTCAAAAAATTCCAGTTTGTAGAACAGTATTAAATTATAAAATCACATTGAGGTGGCAATTATGCGATATAAAAAATTTTTATTAGGCGTTATAGCAAGCGTACTCTGTCTAGGACTATTAAATGGTTGTAGCGGTTATTCGCATGATTTTAACTCTAGTGAAGAAGCACAAAAATATATCTTATCCAAATTAAAGGACAAATACAATGAAGAATTTATCATTACAGAAGTGAAGAAGTACAAAGAAGAAAAAATAGGATTAAACTGGATTAGGGCAAATGTTTCCAGTAAAGAAAATTCTTCTCAAACTGCTACTGTATATACACGAAATACTGGACTTTTCGAGGATAGTTACCATGTTTATTACTATTCTGATGAAATAAAAGAACTTGCAACTCCTTTATTTCAAGATAAGCCTTTTATAAGAGGTTATCAAATTGAAGTTCAAGGGCATACAACCACAACAGAATGGAATGGTAAGGAAAGTGTAGAAGAATATCTGAAAAAAAGGGAATATGAAATAGAAACAAGTATATATCTTAATGAGGGAAAAACTGATAAAGAATATGCAGAAGAAATTTCCTATATCATGCAAGAAATTGTAGAAAGTGATTTGGTTTTTAATATTTCAGTATATACAAACGATAATAACCTTATTTTCTATTCTTTACCCGAACAACACAGTCAACCAGAGGTAGAAGTGATTTTGGAAAAAATGGAAGATGTTAAAAGACAACAAGAAACAAAAAAAGATTATAAGGAATGGAAAAAACAAAATAATGCAACAAATTCTGAGTGATGTAGTAATAAAGGAGTGAAAAAATGATTTACGAACCCGAAAATCTAAAAAATAAAAGAGCAATATATGAAAAAAGAGATAAATGGCTTATCCGATTAGCCTTTCTATTTTGGGCGGTACTACTATTTATTTATGTGAACATAGTAATTCCCTATGTAAAATCAACAATTGGTTTTTTAGGCATTATCGTTGGCGGTATTGCCGTTATTACTATTGTTTATTTCTTTATTGTATTCTTTGTTTTAATGCGGAGAGGACGTCAGTTTAGAAAAATGAACAATGATATTGTAAAAGAATATCAAGAAACCAAAAACGGAGAACTCTTTTTAGAAAAACTTCTTGCAATGGATATGAAGCCTAAAGATATGAAAGATGAAATGACATGGTATCTTAATATTGCAACTGCATTTAATGTATTAGGTAAACGAAATGAAAGCATTGCTTTGTTTAAACAATTAGAAGAAGTTGCAACAGAAAAAGATAAAGAATTTATCCAGAATAGTATTAAATTTGTGCAAGAACAGTTAGAAAAAGACGATACTCATTAAGTGTTACAATAAAATTAAGAAAGACGGGAGATAGTCAGATATTTTGTACTATCTCCCATGTTATTTTTAGTGTCATATCAAGGCTCGTTCAATCGTGGTAAATTCGTGGTAAAATAAATGGTTTTCTATACTTCAAAATACTTGAAAGTATAGTGTTTATGCGGATAATCGAAAATTAGATATAAAATTTTGTATAATCACTATTTAAACTAATTTTATATTGATATGTATTGATTATTTTATATTCCCAATCCATATAAGATTCAATCGTATCCCACAAACCAAACGAACATACAAGCAACATTGTACATCCAATAATTCCAACACATGCTGCAATACTTCTTCCTTTATTGCGGGCTATATCTCGAATATTCCATCTTGTCGATAATTTACATTTATTAAATTTTACAGACCAATCCAAACTATTCTTTTTTACCTTTGGCACTTCTAGACGCAAAGCCTCACTTGCCGTTTCCTTTAAAATCTTTCTTGAAGAAAGGTACGTTACTAAAGAAATCAAAGCTACAACCAAAACTGCTGTTTGAATCACAACCGGCAACAATACAGTATGTATATTTGGCATTTCAAAATAACTAGCTTCCATATCAATAAAGAATTGACCAATTGTAAAGTATCCAACCACAACACCTAATACAGCCGCAATCAAGCTAATCATAAAGCCAAATCCAATATAATGGATATAGATTTTTCGATTTTTAAATCCAAGTGCTTTTAAAGTACCAATCTGCACTCTTTGTTGGCGAACAAAACGATTCATTGTACTCATTACACTTAAAATTGCAATCATTAAAAACAATCCCGTAAATACAGGTGCATAAGTTTGACCTTCTTCTACTTCCGCTTGGTAACCTGCATATGAAAAAGAATTGTCACGATCTGTTACAGATAAAAAATTAAAATCCTTTTGAATCTCTTTTTTTACTGATGACACATTATTTTTCTTATCCACATCTACATAAGCCTTATTATATGTAACATCCACATGCATTGCGTCTTGAAAAGTTTGAGTGGACATATATACAAAGCCATAGTTTTGATGTGTTGGAAATATTTCTGTAGAATCTTTCACAAAATAAACATGATCCGGTGTGTTTACTAACCCCTTAACTTTTAGATTCAAAGTCTGTCCAGAAACATCCAACTTTAAAGTATCTCCCACATGAATATTTAAATGTTCTGCCAAATAACTATCAAACCATAATCCCTTTTTATTCGATGCATACTTTTCCCCCTCAACAATATGCATTTTAGAAATTGTATTCTCTTCCAAAACATTTGTTTCTAAAGTCACATCTTTGTATCCCTTTAATTTTGAATTTAAAACCAATGCTCGATTTACATCACTTATATGATCCATAGACTTTAATTTCTCTAAATCCGAATCTGCAACATTCGTATTTGTAATCCATAGATCCTGTAAATTATATTCTTTATAATACTCTTTAGCACTTTCATCCATACCATCCATATAGCCATGGATACCACTAAATGCCAACATTCCAATAAACACCATCAGAAAAATTGTAAAGAATTGTCCCTTATAATGCCAAAGATCACGATATAGTTTTCTTCTCAACATTACCAGTTCACCTCATCTATGTTCTTTGGTTGTTTATTCACAACATTCTCAATAATTTTTCCATTCTTTAAACGAATTACACGATCCGCCACATCTGCAATCAACGCATTGTGCGTTACAATCACAACTGTATTGTCTTTTGTACATTCGCGTAATAACTTTAAAATCTCTACTCCCGTATTTGAATCTAAAGCCCCAGTAGGTTCATCGCAAAGAAGAAGTTTTGGATTTTTCGCAATGGCACGCGCAATCGATACACGCTGCTGCTCCCCTCCACTTAATTGATTCGGAAATTTGTTTTCTTGTCCACCTAAACCAACTTTATTCAATATTTCAATGGAATCCTTTGCGTTTTTTACTACATCATGAATCAAATCCACATTTTCCTTCACCGTCAGTGTCGGCAAAATATTATAAAACTGAAAAATAAACCCAATATTTTCAGCACGATAATCCGTTAATTCTTTTTCACTATACCCACTAATATCGAGCCCATCCATATATACTTTTCCATCAGTCACATGATCCATTCCACCCATAATATTTAAAAGTGTCGACTTACCCGCTCCACTTGGTCCTAAAATCACAACCATTTCATGTTGATCAATCGAAAAAGAAACATCATCCAATGCATAAAATGCTTTTTCTCCTACTTCATACTTTTTTGATACCCCATTAAATTCTATACATTTCTTCATAATCGTTCTCCTGTTAGTTATATCTAATTTTATAGTTAGTATACTCTAACTTAAAGCGTTCCTCAAGAATAAATTACGCTAATAGCGATTAAAAAGTTGTTTAATCTTTTCTTTCATGCTAAGATAAGGATACAAAAAAGAACATACAAATATGTAAGTTCTGGAGAATTTTGCAGTAAAAACTACCTACAAACTTTGTGAGAGTTGGCGTAGGTAGTTTTTATATTGTTTATTCATTTCTTTTTGATTAATTCAATAAGAAGCTGAATCACAGTGCCAATGTGAAATAGACATTAAATATACACATACAACATTATATTTTTCATATTCACTTTATATAAAGCATAAATCTATGTTTGCTGTCGAAGAAAAAAAGAACAAGATTTCTCTTGTCCTTAATTTAATTGATATCTACATTCTTGATTATTGACTAAATTCTTTAGACTTTCCAATGAACAATGCACCATATCATAAGATACTTGATCTGTATAGAAGGCTGCATGCGGTGTTACGATCACATTAGGATAAGCCTTTAATATCAATAAGTCTCGATTCTTAATAACATTATAATTATGGTCAATGTGGATAACTTCCTGTTCATTTTCAAAAGAATCAATGCCTGCTCCACCAATAATGCCATTTTCAAGACCTTCAATCAATGCATTGGTATCAATAATTTCACCACGTGATGTATTGATCATTAATACACCCTTTTTTATCTGTTTTTCACAAGTTCTTACAACCTCTTTCTTATGATATACTTTTGGTATGTGTACAAGCTTTCGATATACACCTAAAGTAGCCAAGGCCTTTGGTTTAGAAGAAAAAGACATTCATCCAAGTGATAAATGTCTTGTACTTACTCGAAGCCAAAAGAAAATGGTGCCATTTGGGTATAAAACTAACAATTTAATTTTAAATGCTAGACAAGAAACGCTCTTAGAAAAGCCTTTATTTAAAGATTCCATGCATTGTATTGTGCCTGCTGGAAGTTTCTACGAGTGGGATTTAGGTAAAAATAAAGTGGAATTTTATTGCGATCACATTCTCTATTTTGCAGGAATTCTTATTGATGATCACCTTATCATTGTTACCACGGATGCCAATGCATATGTAAAACCTGTGCATTCTCGAATGCCAGTCATACTTGAAAAAGAAGATATAGATCCTTGGTTAAAAGATATTTCTAGAACCCAGGAAATCTTATCCAAACCAGGCATTGCACTTCAAAGAAAGCAGCTACAAGAACCACTTTTCTAAAGGAGATCTTATGAATATTACAGAGTTTCAAAAATCTAGATTCGGACTTTTTATCCATTGGGGAATCTATTCCATTCCAGCACGAGGTGAATGGGTCAGAAGCAACGAAGAAATGAAAGAAGAAGATTATATTCCTTTTGCGAATGAATTTGACCCAGATCTATTTGATCCACACCAATGGGCTAAATTGGCAAAAAAAGCCGGTATGAAATATGCCGTAATGACTGCCAAACACCACGATGGATATTGTATGTTTGATACAAAGACTACAGATTGGAAGGCAAATCATGATTATGTCAGAGAATTTTTAGATGCGTTTAGAGAAGAAGGATTAAAAGTCGGTCTATATTATTCCCTGCTTGATTGGCATCATCCGGACTATCCTCACTATAAAGATCGACATCATCCAGAAAGAAACAATGTAAAATATGATAAACCGATTTGTTTTTCAAACTATTTGAATTATATGCATACTCAAATCAAGGAATTACTTACAAACTATGGAAAGTTGGATATCATGTGGTTTGACTTTTCTTATGACAATATGACAAAAGATGTATGGGATGCCCACAAAATCGTAACAATGGCAAGAACTTACCAGCCAGACATGATCATCGACAATCGTCTAGAAGGAGATGGTGTACATCCTGGAACCATTATGGATGCACATCCTAGTTTTACAGCCGGTGATTTTACTTCACCTGAACAAATGATTCCTCCTCAAGGTTTACCTGTGCCTTGGGAAGCTTGCATCACTATGAATGAACATTGGGGATATTGCGCTAAGGACACGAATTATAAATCTGCTAAGCTAATCATCCGTACTCTAGTTGAATGTGTATCCAAGGGAGGAAATATGATTTTAAATGTGGGACCGGATGCTAGAGGACAATTTCCTAAAGAATCTATCCAAGTATTGAATGAAATCAGGGAATGGATGAAATTAAATGAAGCTTCTATTTATGGATGCACAAAATGTGAATTAGATAAACCCGAATGGGGAAGATACACACAAAAGGGAAATAAAATTTATACGCATATTTTAGATGAGAGTATTTTTGATATACCTATTAAAATTCGAAAAGAAAAAATCCAAGGCATAAGAAGATTGTCTGATCATTCTCAAATCAAAATTCAAACGCCTTGGAACGCAGAAAGTTTTCCTGACTATACATTTATCCATATTGATTCCAATTCACACCATTGTCCAGATCCAATTGACACAGTGATTGAAATCACATTAAAAGACTAGCTTAAATTCTTGCTGGTTTCTTTTACTATATAGATCGGTCTTTGTTTACTTTCCATATAATCTTTTGTCGTATATTGACCTAAAATGGCCACAAATAACATTTGAAGTCCACTCAAGAACAGGATCAAACATACTAAATGAAACATGGATGTGACATGTACTAACAATCCAAACAAAGTCATTAAAATCGATGAAATCATAATAACAGTCCCTATATTTCCAATCCATACAATCGGTGCTATAGAAAAGGAAAACATACCTTCCATCGCATATGCGAATAGTTTAGAGAAATTCCATTTAGAATTACCTGCTGCTCGTTGTACATTATGGAATTCAATCCATTTTGTATCAAATCCTACAAAAGAAAATAATCCTTTCATATAACGATTGTATTCTTTTAATTCTAGAATCGCATCCACCATTTGTCTTGACATCATACGAAAATCACCACAACCATCGCTCATATCCATTTTGCACATCTTCTGCATCACTTTATAAAAGGTATGCGATAAAAAGTTACGAATCTTACCTTCACCCGTACGGTCCACTCTTTTTCCTGCACAACAATCATAGCCTTCTTCACTAACCGCCTTATACATTTCTTTTAATAAGACAGGAGGATGCTGCAAATCGGCATCCATGATCACAACATAATCGCCACTTGATTTCTTTAATCCGGCAAACATGGCAGCTTCTTTACCGAAGTTTCTAGAAAAAGAAACAAATTCACAACGATCATCCTTTAAGCTTAATGCTCTTAATATATCTTTGGTATGATCCTTTGATCCATCGTCCACAAACAACAATTCATAGGTGATTCCATCTATTTCATTTAATACTTCACTTGTCTTTTTATAAAACATAGAAAGAACTTCTTCTTCGTTAAAACAAGGAACGACAACGCTAATTTTGTTCATACAACATTTCCTCCTTCTTAGAAAATATATGGGATTTACATAAGAAATAATTGGCCAAAACAGTAATCACACTGACTAAAATCTTAGATAATAAATTTGAAATATGTAAGCCATCAATACAAATAGCCAATAGTAGGTTTTCAACAAGTAATGTCATAAATCGAAGTCCAAAAAACTCAATACACTCTTTTTTCATATCATTACTTGAATGAAATACAACTTTACGGTTTGAAAAATACGCAAAAATAACGGCTACCATCCAAGCTAAACTATTACTAATTAGCCAATGGATTCCTATTTTTAAACTTATAAAATAAACCATATAATTCACAAGAGTTGTCATAACTCCAACGATTCCATAGCTTATAAATTCTTTGACTTTTTCCATATCCATAATCCTCCTATCATAATTGAAAGAACACTTATACATAGTCCTAGTTTTTTTAATGGCGCATGAAATTGAATCGTAATTGTGTGGCTTCCTTTTTTGATTTTGCATCCCACAAAAGCCTTATTCACAATTTCAACATCCTGTTTTTTTCCATCCATATATATTTCATATCCCTTTTCATAAGGATATGAAGTTACAAGATAGCCATCCTTCTTTACGTTTACCTGTCCTTTAAACACAGCATCTGATCTCATCTCATTTACTTTCGTTACACTTCTTTTAAAAGCACCCATATCACATGTATATACACGAATATTTGAAACTCGATACTTTCCTTTGGATAGCGTAACCGTGAATTGTTTTAATTCTTTTTTAGAAAGAATATACGTAAAATGTTTATTCCCATTTGGATATACAGAATGTTTTTTTGACAATGTATTCTTCATTCCGTTTATAGATATAAAAACTTTTTTATTCGTATAATTCTTTATATCAAAATCAATACAGATCAGTTTATTTTTAGCATCAAAATCAATGGGTATTATTTTTTTCGTTTTCTTTTTGTTCTGAATCAAAATCGATTGATCTAAATTCTTTATAAGTTTCATCTTTGAGGCATAATCATTACTTGTTTCACCATTCACAATCGTACGATTATAGATGGTATCCAAATTATATGGATAAAAGAGTTTATCAAACTCAGATTCACTCAACGTATCACTTGTGACATAGACCATTGGAAATACATTTTTATTCTTCAATAATTTATATTTTCCTTTACTATCTACTTCTTTATATCCATATAAATTAGAGTCTTTACTCAATACATTTTGAATCCCCATCATACTCAAATATAAATAATTCTCACTATCCGTTATGATTGTTCGATTGGATTGGGAAATCGGACTTTTTATAATGTCATAAATGAAAGTGTTATATAAAGAATTGCTTGTTGACGTATAACTTGATGCCTTCATTTCTTTTAAATCATATATGTGATTGACACTATAACCCACCTGATCTAAATCGGCTGTTCGTTGATTCAAATCATTTCTTTGCATCAATTTTTGTTTATCCTTGGAATAAATTGAATTATATAGCTTTAAATCTAAGCACTGATTGTAGTTTAATCCTGTAAAAACAATCATAGGTACAAGGGCATACATCATTAGACATTCTTTTTTATCCATAAAGTAATAGCCAATAAACACAAGTGAAATTAATAATCCAAGAAGTGTTGTTTTTGTACAAAGAAATAAACTAGCTAAAACAAGTAAACCTTTATTCAACTTTCTTTCTTGTAACCAATAGGAAAGGATCATAAGCACGAGTGGTAAACATAGCACCAATATTTTTGTGCGTGCATATAAAGTTCCATTCAATATATAAGAGAACATTGGAAAAACAAACATTAAAATCAACAGAATCGATAGTTTCCTTGTCTTTTCAAATTGAATTCCTTGAAATAGGGCAATCCAGCTAATCACAGTCAATCCACATCCATAGCTATCATAGACAAGTCCTTTTAAAGTAACGTTTGGGATTAATAAATTGAATAGGTTGGTTTGTACAACAGATTTATGATTGTTTAAAATCAAATATCCGGTTGGCAGCCATAAAATCGTAGCCATACCAATACCAATAAGAATCGGAATCAGAATATCTTTTATCGTATGGTTTTGATCATAATCATATAAAAGCAGAATCAATATCATGCCTGGCGTATAGAAATAGTTATGGAAAAGTGCCATAACTACACATAGACTAATCCATTGTCTTTTATTTTTATCGATTAGAATGAATGAAAGAAATAAAAAGGGTAAAATTTCTACAAACATGATTTGTTGGTGAGACTGAAAGAAGCAATTGGCGCATATGCAACACACGCTTGAAAAGAAGCTTACTGTGTCTTTGTATCCTTTATTTCTTAGCCAGCAATAACAAAGTCCTCCTGTAGATGACCATATAAGTGTTGCATAACCTATAATAAAGAAATGTATTGGAATATTTGGAAATAAATAAGAAACTAAAACGTCTGGCCTTAATAGTCCATAATATGAAAAGCTAAAAGCATTGGTTTGTCCTTGAAGATTCGCAAAACTATCTGGAAGTAATTGTCGGGTCTGTCGAAAATAGTCTGCCAAAGATATATGTTGGGATAACCAATCTAACTTTGATCCATACATGGAATATGTGGATATACAGAGTACAAATAGAATAGGTAATATAAATAGTATTGTAATGTAAAACGTATCTCTCTTTTTCATGGTTTTACTATACAAAATAAATCTTAAGTATCGACAAAAGGAAATATTAAACTTTCCTAAATATATTAAGAAGATTTAAGAAATGCATAAGTAGAGTGTTAAGAAATGTTTGATAGAATTTTTTTGGTGATGAAAATGAAAAGGTTATTATTATGCGTCTTAAGTTTAATACTTTGTCTAAATACATCTGTAATTCATGCCCAAGAGCCTGAATCTTTAATGATTGTGGCCCATCCAGATGATGAAACAATTTGGGGTGGATCTCATTTAATCAATGGAAATTACACGGTTTTATGTATTACGAATGGAAACAATAAAAAAAGAAAAAAAGAATTTATGAAAGTCATAGAGAAAACACATTCTAAAGGTATTATTTTATCTTTTCCTGATAAGACAAAGGGTAAGCGTGATAACTGGAAATCTTGTAAAAAGGATATCCAAAGAGAAATCAAAAAAGAAATCGATTCCAAAGACTGGGACAAAATTGTAACGCATAATCCAGATGGAGAATATGGTCATATCCATCATAAAAAGATATCTAAGTATGTTACCATGATTTTAAAAAAAGAAGATAAGACAAATCAGCTTGTATATTTTGGTAAGTATACATCAAAGAAAAACAAGGCTAAATTAGAGAATGAAAAGAAATTATCCAAAAAAGATTATGATAAGAAATTGGATATCATTCAATTGTATTCTTCTCAATCGAAAGTGATGGATCATTTACATCATATGTTGCCTCATGAAAATTGGAAACCCTATAGTAATTGGGGTAAAATAGAATAAAAGAAAGGGGATGTGAACATGCAGACGCGTATTTTAGTGGCGGATGACAATGCCGAAATCCGTGAAATATTAAGAATTTTATTAACTGGCGAAGGCTATGAAGTGATTGAAGCCAAAGATGGAAATGAGGTCCTTCAATTGTTTGATTCTTCCATCGATTTGATTGTTCTTGATATTATGATGCCGAATATGAATGGTTACCAGACTTGTTTAAAGCTTCGTGAAACAAGCAATGTCCCTATCTTATTTTTAACAGCTAAAGGGTTGGATTCCGATAAGACGCTTGGTTTTTCAAGTGGTGCCGATGATTATTTGGCAAAGCCTTTTTCGTATAGTGAATTAACGGCAAGAGTCAAAGCTTTACTTCGTCGTTATCAAGTTTACAAGGGTAAAAAAGAAGAAATATTACTTGATACAGAAAAGGATTTAAGTATGGATGGTCTTACTTTGCGTTATGCCCAACAAAATGCAGAGGTCAACGGAAAGGAAGTTGAATTAACAGATATTGAATTTAATATTTTGAGTACGTTAATGAAGAATCCTAAACAGATTTTTTCAGCTGAACAATTGTATGAAAAAGCATGGAATGAGCCGTATTATTATTCGGCAAATAATACAATCATGGTTCATATTCGTAATCTTAGAAAGAAAATCGAGAAGGATCCCGCCAATCCAGTATACATAAAAACAATTTGGGGAAAGGGGTATCGTTTTGAATAAAAAAATAACGAGACTGTATCTTTCCCTTCTTGTTTTTTTATTGAGTTTTTTCGCAATATATTCTCAAAGATTTGTCGTATACGATTATTTAAATACTCATTATAAGTATTCGGATACTTTATCTAAAGAAAAAATAAAAGAGGCGAAGGCTTATCTAGATGAACAAGAACAAGTGGATTTTATGAACCACACTCAAATTCGTAAAGATTTAAATCAATTATTAAAAAAGGGAAGTTATCAAGTCATTTTATATAAAACAAAATCAAATAAACCAGATGATAAAGTCATCGATTCTATACTTGCGTTTTGTGGTCGGGCTCCTTTAAAAAATGCACAAAAGTATAGTATTTTTATAAAGAGTTCAAGTAAAATGAGTTGTATTGAGTGGTATCCATCTTTCACGAATTATTATCATTCTTATCGTATTTTCGACTGTATTTTAAGTCTTATTATAACAATTCTTTTTTATTTACTTTTAAAAAATCTTAAACCACTCCGTTCAAAGAAAAACGTCTTCTATTCTTTATCCAGTCGTATGATGTTCTCTTTTCTTTGTGCAACATTGTTGGTATTAACTTCTTTTTCATTTATATATTTAAATCGCAGTGCTGTCTTTGAGTTTTTAATGGATACTTTTTATCAATCGGAAGATTATTCTTCTTATGTAAAGAAATTAGAAAAACAACTCCAAAATTTTGATTTAACGAAAGAAAACAAAAAAGTCATCAATCATATATTAAAAGAAAATGCACTCAATCATGCGTATGTGGAATTATATGATCAGGATGGAATCTATTTTACGGACAAATCTCCATTAAGCAGCAATAATTTATTGTTGTTATATAGTTTTGATGATTTAGATGTCTTGGAAGCCCCATTGTACTATGATTATCCAATACATTTTAAAAACCAATCCGTTTATTTATATATCACTTCTTTTCCAATGATTCCATTCCAAATTCCTTATATTATTCTTTCACTTTTGGTTTCCTTCTCTTTCTATTTGATTATCCTACAAAGCTTTATCCGTAAACGAATTCAGTCCATTCAAAATTTACAGGAAGATGTGTTTACTTTAGCGATTGGTGATTGGAATCATGAAATTACAGTTAGTGATAAAGATGAGATTGGACGTTTAGCTCAGGATTTGAATCAAATGCGTATTGCCTTTCTACAAACAATGGACAATGAACAACAGGCGCGTGTTGCGAATAAAGAATTAATTTCTTCTTTATCCCATGATTTAAGAACTCCACTAACAACATTAAAGGGGTACCTTGAAATCATGAATTTAAAAAGGGATGATATTAAATTTCGTGATCAATATCTTCAAAAATGTTTAGATAAGGTTGAAGAAATCACGTATCTTTCCAATAAAATGTTTGAGTATTCTCTTGTCTTTTCAACAGAATATAATTCGGATTTATCGAGTATTCCTGTTCAAAAGGTCATGGATACATTGGTTGATCATATTCAGTATTTAAGAGAAATGGATCTTCATATTTTATATGAACCTTTACAAACTTCTCTATCTATGGATGCGAATTTTGCGATGATGCAAAGAATACTAAACAATATATTCTCAAATATTCAAAAATATTGTGATCCTTGGAAAGATATCGTGATTCAAACAACGATTGAAGAAAATCAATTAAAAATGAGTTTTACAAATTCAATCAATCATCATTTGGATAAAGTCGAAAGTAATGGAATTGGTTTAAAGAGTGTCAAAAAAATGATAGAAATCCATCATGGAACTTTCTATCAAGACGAAACAAATGATTTATTTACTATTATATTGACTTTCCCTATTTATCAGTAAGAGTGATTCTTACTGATTTTTTATTACAAAAACAAAAAAAGTATGATATTATTACTAGCGTTCGCTTTTTGGTACATATTGGAAACGTCTTTGATTGAACAACACAAAAAGTCATTTAGGAGGAGAAAATATATGCCAAAAACAAAATTTGAAAATATTGTATTCACTTTATTCATGTCTTTTTTAATGGTTTATGCCATGATTTGTTACAACATCGCCCTTAATATGGGTGGAATGTCTAATCAAGTCTTTTTATTAGCCTTTCATGAATTGGTTATCATGTGGCCGATTGCTTTTATTTTAGAATATTTCTTTGTTGATAAACTAGCACATTACTTTGCCTTTAAAGTTGTAACACCAAACGATCGTCCTTTCTTTATCACACTTGCGATTTCTTTCTACATTATTTGTATTATGTGTCCAATCATGAGTTTGATTGCGACCATTTTATTCAAAACACCAGGTGTCCAAATTATTTCAGTTTGGTTTATGACTATTTTATTTAATTTTCCAATGGCTTTCTTTTGGCAAATTTGTTATTGTGGACCAACTATAAGCTGGTTGTTTGGAAAGCTATTTAACTAGAAGCAAATGTTGCTTCTTTTTTTTCTTTGATTATAATTAGATTGATATTGAAAGGACTGTTTTAATATGAATAAAGAGTTGATTGAAGAACTAAAAGCACAAGATTTTAATGTAGTGGCTGTATCTAAAACGCGTACAAAGGAAGAAATTGATGAAGTCGCAAAAATGGGTCTAACTACTTTTGGAGAAAATCGTGTACAGGAATTTATAGATAAGTATGATTCAAAATATACTTGGCACATTATTGGGCATCTACAGACAAATAAAGTGAAGTATATTATTGGAAAGGTCGATGTGATTGAAAGCTTGGATTCGTTGAAACTTGCTGAAGAAATTGAAAAACAGGCAAATAAACATGGTATCACACAAAAAGTCTTAGTGGAACTAAAGATTTCTGAAGATCCAAACAAAACGGGATATCCTTTTAAGGGTGCTAAAAACTTTATTTCTCAATTGCAAGAATTTAAACATATTCAAATCAAAGGAATTATGTGTGTTGCTTCAAAAACAGAGGATCAAGCATTAGTAGAATCTGAATTTGAACAGATGCACACCCTTTATTTAGAGCTAAAAGAGCAATATCCAGATATAGACACTTTATCCATGGGTATGTCTCAAGATTATAAGTTAGCAGTTAAGCATGGTTCGAATACAGTTCGAATTGGACGCGCAATTTTTGAATAATTTTTTAAACAGTGCTATACTAATCCCATGCAAAATTCAAAGAAAAGAAAGTTGAAACCACAAAACCTACTTATTGTTTTGGCATGTATATGTTTGATTATAGGAACTTTCGTAGTTTTATTATCAAATCACTCAACTTCTAATTCAGATTCAAAGGCAAAAACAGGCAATAAACATTACGAAACGATTGCGACTGTCATGATTGATGCTGGACATGGTGGTTATGATGGGGGAACCATTGCAGAAGATGGTACTACCGAAAAAGATTTAACTTTGGCTTTAGCTTTAGAAACAGGTAAACAACTAAAAAAACTAAATCCAGGAATCAAAGTTGTCTATACTCGTACAAGCGATAAAGTAACGTGGCCAGAAGATGAAACAGAGGATTTAAAAGCGAGAGTTAAGATGGCAAAAAAAGAAAAAGCCGATTATTTCTTCTCATTCCATATCAATTCAAATGAAGATCCTACTTGTTCTGGATATGTTTCTTATATTCGTCAAAACGATAAAGCAAGTGAACAGATCACAGAATATATATGTAAAAACTTATCTGGTTTAGATTGGACACATGACCGTGGTACTCTTACAACTGAATTTTATCCTCTACATGTGGTTGACGAGCAAAAAATTCCAGCCATATTATTTGAAGCTGGTTTTAGTACGAATACCAAGGAAATACAAAAGCTTAAAAATCCAACAAATCAAAAGAAGGTTGCCCAGGCTATTGCGAAGGCTTTCAACAAATATATTACTGAAAATAAAAACCGCGTTTAAAAAGCGCGGTTTTCTCTGCGGCTATAAGCCTTTAC
>ERZ773178.1699-NODE-1699-length-22423-cov-14.568804_pt1 | contig 22423 bp, 23 predicted proteins | sample MGYA00580533_ERZ773178 | MGnify/ENA primary metagenome ERZ773178 (study PRJEB29015, sample SAMEA2737859) | human gut metagenome | biome: human gut; feature: human-associated habitat; material: faeces | place: China | collected 2012 ...
TATTTTTTATTTTCTTTTTTTATATTATTGGATTAATATATCATAATCTTTATTTATATATTTGGAATAGGATTATATTTCTTTTTTTAATAGTTATATTAATATTCCATTATAAGTTGACTATCTTATAACCTAATATATTTTTGCTCCAGATATATTTTAATAGAGGTATGATTTAATATACTTTAGGATTAAGAAAAGGATTAATTATTATTTATAGATATAATTTATTAATTTGTATATTATTTATAGATTATAATTATAATAGCTTATATTGGCTTATAGAAGGTATTTTGACTATATTGAATTAAGGATAAATTATATTAGAATGTTTTTATAACGCTTTATATTGACGTATAGAAAGTCTGTTATATTGTAGCATCTAATATTGTTATTATATATTGGTATATTAGGGATTATATTATTATCTGTTATTATTTTCCTTCTATTATATAGTGTATATCTGTATCATGCTATTAGTTATATATTGTTATGTTAGTATGTATTAGTATGTATCATTATATATTATTATGTTTTATTCTTTTATTATTTTTATTTATTGAACGTCATGACAAGTATAATAGCACATTAGAGAATATCATAATATCAATATTGATCCTTTTATTGCCAACTGGAAAAAATGTATTGTTATGATATTTTATTATTTTGTCATTGCTAGATATATTTTATTTTTAATATTTTACTATGTTGCTATGTTGTTATGTTGTATGCATTATATATAATTATTTTGTATTTGTATTTTGTTGTTAATTCTTTTTTCTATACACAAATTTTTTTTCAATAACTTACAATAATTATTTTCTTATGATATTAGCACTAAAATATTACTCCCTCTTTTTAGCTTCTTATTTTTTCAAATTCTAACAAGCTTCTTTTTAAAATCACATGTAAAGCATTACTTCTGGATTACATTTATTAATATATACGTTAATAAATGAAGGGGAGGTATTTTTATAATTTTACCCGTATTTTTTGTTGAAATTTATTTTAGTTGTTCATAATACACATGCCATTCAAATATAATACACATCTCATCCAAACATAACGCATACCACCTTCAAATTGTGTTTATTTATTTAAAATACAACATAAATATTTTTCAACAAAATAAAATCATCAATCCAATTAAACGATTAAAACATTGAAATTCCAACATTCTTAAACTGTTATCAAGTATCAAATATATAAATTTTATTTTAACTTAATAATATCCTAATATTTCAACAATCCAAAGTTGTGTAAAAGTGTAAATATTAATTCTAATTGATTATTTTTTAATATTGCTTTAAATTTATTACAATATCAATATTAAATTCAAATAATACATTTATAAAAAGTGGTAAATGAAAATTAGCATATTTGATGTTAAAATGATGTTATTATAACATTACAATTTATTAAATATGGTATAAAATATAAAGATAACGTTAAAATAACAGTAAAATAAAGTTGTATTTTTATAAAATCTATGCTACAATATTATTGAGGTGATATAAAATGATTAATTTACAAATTGACTTAGGTCATTACAATATAAAGACTAATATGGGAATTGTATTTAAAAGCACGTTTAAAAAAGGTAAAGAAATTAATCCTTTTGGTGAAGATATTATATTTGTTGAAAATGAATATTACACAATGGAAAAAGGATCATTTGATAATACTAATAACAAAGCTTTAAAGAATTATAAACCAAATTTATGTTATGCTATAGCTAAATCCATTGATATTACTGAAGCTGATATTAATTTAATGTTAGGCATTCCATTAGATTCTTTAGGTGCATTTGATTTATTTAAAGAAGAATTATTACATCAAACATTAGAATTTGAATATAATAAAATTCCATATAAAATATATATTAATGATGTTAAAGCTGTTGGGGAGGGTATTTCAAGTTATTATACTTTATCAGAGAAACAAAGAAGTGAAGATTTATTAATAATAGATATAGGTGGTAGAACTACTAATGTTGTTACTTTCGAAAAAGGTAAACTAACTCATAAATTTACTATTCCACTTGGTACAATACATTTATTTAGTAGGATTGGAACTAGATTTAATAATGATGAAGGATCTAATAAGGTTGTAGAAGAAATAGAAAGATTAATTGATAATGGATATATTAAAAATACTGAAATAGAAGAAAAACAATTCTTAAATGATATAATGAATTATATAGAAGGTAAGGTGGATAGGAGAACATATAAAAATTATTATACTGGGGGAGGTAGTTTAAGACTTAAAAGATTAATAGAAGAATATTTAAGTCCTTCTGGTATAGTAATGGATAATCCTTTATTTACTAATGTAAAAGGTAATGAAATAATAGCTAATATGATTTGGGGAGATTAATATGACTAATAAAAAAAGAGTTAGTTTATATTTAAATGTTGATAATCCAAAAGAAAAAGAAATATGGGATTTCCTTGAATCATATGGTAAGAAGAATGAATGTATTAGAAATGCTCTATATCAATATATGATTAATGGGGACATAAAATATGTTAAGCCTAAAGAAGATAATAAATTAAATAAAAAAGAAACAGATTATATGTTAAATAATATAATAATGGGATAATATTAAAGAGGGATTAGTTTCCCTCTTATTTTTATTTACCTAATAATTCATTTACTTCTAATTCAATATAATATTGTAATTTATTTTCCATTGTCTTTTTAAAATAATTATAAGAACGATTACCAATGATTGTTATATTATCTTTATCTAATGTTATTGAAACTGAATCATAAAATGCTTTAGTAAAGAAATCATCATTATAATTAGATTTATATATTTCAAAATCTTTATCAAACAATACTTTAGTTCCTTGAGTAAAATAATCTTCCATTGATGTTGTATTTTTTATTTCTTTCTTTTCAAAATACTTTCTTTTGTCTAAGTCTTTTACATCAAATATTATATCTGTTACTGTACGTCCAGTTTTCTTAGTTGTAAAGTCTATTTCAAACATACCAGTGCTATTCAAAGTTTTAACAGAAGGTGTTATTATATTCCTTTGAAAATCAGCATAATTCTTATATTTATCTTCTACCATCATTAATTCTTTTAATTCAGCAACTGAATATGTTATTATTTTTTTAGAGTTACTCCATAATCTTAATAGATCATACATTCTTTGAGCATAAATTGATTTTAAAGATAGAAATATGCTTAAATTGATTGGGGTATATCCTATTTTTAAATAGTTTGTTAGAAGCTCATATACTCTATTAGAACAATTCATTTTGAAATAATCATATTCTTCATCATATTCAACACCAGATATAATATTATATTTCCCCCATATTGAGTATTTAGAATTAGCTTTAACTTCTCTAAAGTAAATAGATTTATCGCTTAAATCATCTAATATTTTATTCATAGCTTTGATAGAATGATTAGACTTTTTATTAATTATGCTCTTTAATTCATTTCTAGTTAATATACAACTCATATCACCATTATTATCTTTCTGTAATTTATATAATATAACCATGAATATTCTCGATTGTATTAATGTTAAATTATATTTAGCCTTTATCAAGTGATTATTTTTCATTAATATCTTGTCATTATCCATACAATATCCTCCTTCACATATATTATACTCCCTCTTTTCTCGTATTTGAATACCCTTTTTGTCGTATTTAATTACCCCATTTATCGTATATAGTCCCCTATTTGTCGCATTTAAATCCCCTTTTTCTAGTTTATATTCCCCTAAAACTCGCATATAATCCCCCTTTTATCGTATTTAACTAACTCAAATTAAGTAATATCAATATGTTTAGGTTGTCTAAATACTAGTAAAGACTATTAAATACTATATATAAATACTAAAGAAATACTAAGAAAAGGGGAAATTTACTTTACTTTTTTAATTATTTTTGTCAGAAATCTTAAAAAATTTAGATTTTTCTTTAAAAAATGGTTGACATAATTGTAAAAATATGGTAAAATTAAAATATAATAGTTAATAGTATTTAATTTTTCATTATTATACGATAAAAAGGGGAATTTAAGTTTAAAAATACCAACAAATGGTAACAATAATAAGTAGATGATGTGATAAAAATTACATCAATATATAAATTAATAACAGATTAAACAGTAAATGAGTGATAACCTTATGGAAGAAAGGATTGGTGATTTTTAATATGATAGATTTAAATAATTTAATTAAAGGAGGTGATTTCAACTCATACGGAGATTCTAATTACATTCTATTAAATGGAGATTGTTTAGAAGTAATGGATAAATTAATAGAATGTAATATACAAATAGATTGTATACTTACAGACCCTCCGTATGGTTGAAATTGGAACAACAGCTTGTAAATGGGATAATGCTATACCATTTGATGAAATGTGGCAACGACTTGAAAAATTAGCAAAAGAGACTACGCCTATATTATTATTTGGAGCTGAACCATTTAGTAGTAAATTAAGAATAAGTAATATGAAAAATTATAAATATGACTGGTATTGGAATAAAAATAGGCCTAGTGGCGTATTTAGTGCTAAAAAACAACCTTTAAAAGCCGTGGAAACTATATCCGTATTTTATAAAAAACAATGTGTATATAATCCACAAATGATTAAAAGAACTGAGGAAGAATTGAAACAATTAAGTAAGCAATCAGTATATACAAGTGGTTCACAGACTGAAGGTAGACAATGGGCAAAAACGGCAAATAGAAATGATAATAAATTAAAGTATCCTAAAAATATTTTAACTCATAAAACAGTATTTAATAGAAGTAAAGAAAAAGTTGCTCACCCAACACAAAAACCAGTAGCATTATTAGAATATTTAGTTAAAACATATACTAATGAAGGAGATTTAGTACTGGATTTTACAATGGGAAGTGGCTCAACTGGGGTGACTTGTTTAAATTTAAATAGGAAATTTATAGGAATTGAATTAGATGAAAATTATTTTAATATAGCTAAAGATAGAATAGAAAATTCAATATAGAAATTAATAACACATACCAGAATATATTAATTAATAAAGGAGGAATATTATGGGGCAAAATTTAAGCTATATCAGAGGAAAATACGATAAAGAAGGAATAAATAATACAGCATATAATGATTATGTTAAAAAAATAAATAAAAGAATATCTAGCGTTGAAGAAGCTATTGAACAAACAAAGAAAATATTAAATATAGAAGAAATAGATAGTCAACAATTTTCAGATGATTTTTGGGGAACTATATTTACTCAACAAGATGATAAAGATGAATTAGGTTGTGTCAAATTATGTATAAACACATCAGAACCATTGTATAGTGAACTAATGATATCTAAATCATTAGAAGCATTTGGTAGCTTAATACTAGATCAAGATATTGAAGGAATGAAAGATAGTAGAGGAAGGAAAATAAGATTATACAATAGCAAAGAAGAATTTGATAGAGCTGAAAAGAATGAAAAGAAAAATTATATGTTAGCTTTAAAAAATGGTGGAGAGAATATTAATACAGCAGATAATAATCAAGAATTTGCTATGTTAATGATTCCTAAAAATTACAAAGAAGTTAAAACCTATGATGTTAGTAATGTAAATGCTATTGATAAACAATATGGTAAAGATTATCCAATAATACATGAATATTGTGAAGGTTATAGAGTATTAAATGAAAAAAGAAAACGTATAAAAGAATTATTGAGTGATGAAAATACAGAAAATAAAGATGAATTACTTAAATTAACAAAAGCAATATGTAGACAATTAGGAGAAATGAAAAAAGATATTAATGTAGCTTTAAAAGAATTAGTTAGACCAATAATATGGAAACAACCATTAAAAGATAGTGGTGAAGCTGATTATAATCAATTTGATTTCTTTGATAAAAAACAAGTGAGAGAATTATTAAAAATAAAAAAAGGAAAAAATGATTTTCAAAATGATTTAAGTTGTATTCTTTATGATTTAGAAAAACTAATAGAAAAATGTGATTTTAATGAAACACATTATGCAATATTAGATATGTTACAGAATGGATTAGAACCAGATGCCATTGGTAAAGTATTAGGAAAAAGCAGACAAAATATAAAACGTTATATGGATACTATAATTGGGAAAATAATGAATGAATATGAAAAACAATATACAGATTGGTATTATCTAAACAAGGTAAAAGGTACATATAAGAAATGTTGTAGATGTGGAGAGATAAAATTAGTACAAGAATTTGATGTTGATAAGAATCTTAAATCTGGAATAAAAAGTGCTTGTAAAGAATGTAGAAAAAAAGATTATAAGAAAAAGTAGGAAACATTTCTTGTTTACCGAAATAATTTAAATTAATTATTAAATATGAGAGAATTAGTTCTAAAACAAAATCTCTTTACCGAAACAGTTTTAATTATTTATATAGAATGAGAGGAATTTAATTTCCTCCTAATAATTTGAAAGGAGAATTTCTAATATGAAAAAAGATGGAAAAGTGTACATATACAACAAATATCAAGCAATATATTATATGCAAAATGGGGTGATACCATTAGACACTGGAACACATTATCACTCTCGTAAGACGTTCTGGGTTTTCGATTACTATGAACATAGAAAAATATTTGGAAAATGGATAGAAGAAAGTAGAAACAGAGAGGATTAATTTCCTCTCTTTATTAATAATGAGATTAGAAAGGAGAATAATGTTATGTCTAATATTAAATTAAATGTACAATATGTTACTGATGTGATAGGGGAAGAATATAAAAAATGGAATAAGGGAGATATAATTAAAATCAAAACACAGACTGGCTCTGGTAAATCTTATTTTACAAAAAATACATTAATACCTTATATTAATGAAATAAATAATTTAAAAGTGTTTAGTGAATTTAAAGTATTAATTTTAACTAATAGAATAGCTTTATCAAGACAAACTAAAAATGATTTATTAAAGAAATATAATATGCAAATACCTAGTAATCTTAAAGATTTAGATAAAATCAAACAAATAAAAAATATAACATTGATGAATTATCAATCTTTAAATGAATACATAATGAATGAATCAAATTTCAATGTAAACTATTATGATTATATAATTTGTGATGAAATTCAATATATATTTGAAGATAGTTTCACAGGTAATACTGAATTGGCATTAAATGAATTAATATATAAAAGCAATAAAGAATCTATAAAAATATTTATGAGTGCAACTATGGAACAACTTGACAACATGATTAATAAATCAAATTGTAGAATATGGGAATATGATACTAACAGAGATTATTCTTATCTTATTCCACATACATACAGTAAACAAGAACAATTAATCAAGCATATCAACGATGATAAAAGTAAAGATAAATGGTTAATATTTGTGGCTAGTATTCAAAAGGGAAAAGATTTATTAAAGGAATTACAAGCAAATAATATTGATGCTGTGATGATATATAAAGGGAGAAGAGATAAGAAATCAAGTGAGGAATTTAACAATATAATCACAAAAGAAAAATTTAATTGCAAAGTATTAATTACAACTAAATTATTAGACAATGGTGTTAATATAATGGATGATAAAGTTAAGAATATAGTTGTAAATTCTTGGAGTAGAGAAAACTTAATTCAAAGCATAGGTAGAGTTAGATTTAAAAATTTAAAAGAAGCTTATAATATTAATTTATACTTAGATGAAAAAACACATAAACAAGTTTGGGGTAAATTAAATGTTATTGATAAAACATTAAAACATTTTGAGTTGTTAATTGCTGATAAAAATGAATTCAATAAAAAATTTAGAAATAAATTAAATAAACTTCCTAATGGTATTCATTTAGATAAAAATAATCAATTTATATTTGATAAAGTTACATATGCTAATTTATTAAAAACTAAAATTGAAATGACTAATCTTGAAAAAGATTTCGATTCTATTTCATACATAAATAAACAATTAAATTGGTTAGGTATTAATGATAAAGAAATTATAAGATTAGAAGAAATACAATCAAAACAAACAAATGATGAAATAGAAGAATACGTTTTATCTTTATTAAACAAACCATTAAATAAAGAACAGCAAGAAGAATTAATAAACACTATAAATTTAAGAGATGATAGAAATAGATTACAAAAAAGTTGCGGAACTATAAATGAATATCTTAAAAATAATTATAATTTACACATTGAAAAATCAAGACCTAGAATAAATGATAAAAAAATTACAATTTGGACTATCATGCATATGTAATGGACAAATATTTGGAAAAGATAAAAAACATTAAAATTTCAATAAAAAATGTAAAATAAAGTGGACAAATATTTGGAAAAACTTATATTTAAGTTAATTATTATATTTTATAATTTTAATAAAAGGACAGAGGATGGATAATCATCGTGGGACTACTACTGTAGTACCCTCTCAAAGCGTCCTCTTTAATTTAATATAAAAAAGAAAATCCCCTCATGGGGTATGACTGAGAAGTTAATTGGTTTTTAATTAACTTCGATGTCTAGGGGTGGTTTTAATAAGGAGGTATAATATGAGTAAATATTTAGATAGAACTGGAGAAAAAAATTATAATAACTTTGGAAGTAAAATTATAATTAAGGAATATAGAAATTCTTTAGATATAGACGTTTATTTTCCAGAGTATGATTGGACTTTTAAAAATACTTATTATAGTGTTTTTAAAAATGGTAAAATTAGATGTCCTTATGAACCTACAATATATGGAATGGGGTATATAGGAGAAGGGAAATATAAAATTTGTAAAAATAATAAGAAAACCAAATGTTATAATACATGGGAAAGTATGTTAGAAAGATGTTATAATCCTAAATTTCACGAAAAAAATCCAACTTATAAAGGCTGTGAAGTAATGAAGGATTTGTTAAATTTTCAAAACTTTGGATCATGGTTTGATGATAATTATTATGAAATTGAAGGAGAAAAAATGTGTTTAGATAAAGATATTCTTGTTAAAGGTAATAAAATATATTCACCAAATACTTGTGTTTTTGTTCCAAATAATATAAACGTATTATTTATTAAAAGAGATAAATCAAGAGGAGAATATCCTATTGGAGTACATTATGATAAACAAACTGGAAAATTTAGAGCTAGATGTAATATATATGATTTAAAAGAAAGAAAAGGAAAAACTATAAATTTAAAAAGACATAATACTCCCGATGAAGCGTTTCATGACTACAAACAATTCAAAGAAAAATGTATTAAAGAGGTTGCAGATTATTATAAAAACAAAATTCCACAAAAATTATATGATGCTATGTATCAGTACGAAGTTGAAATAACGGATTAGTTGTTTAATGTCGATTTTAAAAGGTTACATATATCTACTTGATAAAAGGTGAATTAATGAAAGTTAAAGGAGTGCAACATACAAAATAATCCCTCTAAAACAACCTAAGAGGGGTTTTAATACTTTAAACGAATAAATTATCATTGAGATACATAAAACATCTTATAGACAAAATTAGACGTATTATTTTTGAATCATACAAAAAACATTGGAATTAAAACAAAATATGTTTACCGAAACAACCTTAATTCATTATAGTACATGAAGGATAACAGAAAATGTTGATTCTTCAATGATTTCTATATATAAAATTTTTGTTTATTTTTTACAGTGAGAAAAATTAAGAAAAGGAGATTAAGATTATGTTTAAAAAAGATGTTATTAAAAAATTTCAAGAAGTAGCTGAAAGAGTAGATATGAAATTATCACAAGAAGCTATTAATAATATACTAGATATATTATCAGTTACAACAAAAGAATGTTACAAGGAATTAGAAATAGGTGAAAAAGTTACAATAGGTGAATTTATTTTAGAAAAGAAAGAAGTTAAAGAACAAACTAGAAAATGTACACTTCCTGGTAAAGAAGGAGAATATACAACTCCAGCACATACTAAACCAATGGGAAAATTAACTACTAAATTTAAAAAAGAAAATAAAGAATTTTTATAAAAACTATTGACAAGTAAAATATTATATGATATAATATAAATATATTAATTAATAATCTAAAACATGAGCTGAAAAGCAATGGAATTTAGATTAAGTTGATTTGGTCTTTAAGGATACGACCAACTAAAAATAAACTATCCTTGCTTCATTCAATCCATCAAAGGCTATGTTCTTTAAAAGATTATCCTCAAATGTGATGGTGTTACAATAGGGGTAAATCAAGAAAACCCACCGATGTTCCATGGGAAACTTGAGTGCATATTAGCAGATATGTATTGTACGAGTAAGTGAGTGTTATTGTTAGCTATAATCTTACAAAAGAAAACCCCTTGCCCTAGCAAGTAAAGTTGAGGGATAATGCGTACAAACTTATGCAATGGTAAAGCATAAGATAAATTAGTCGATTTCACCAAGTCTGTTGGTGTGCATAAATCGTCAAACCTTTTACAAGGAATTTCAGCTTAACCAATTGAGCTATATCAAGTGGAATTTAAAGGTAATCCATGCTACCTTCACAAATACTAGTTAGTGTAAATCGCATGGAAATATTTAGACGTTAAACTTTTAATATTTTAAAACAATTCATTATTTTACTACATTATTACTGTGGTGGGTAATATGTAGTCTTTGTGTTCCGATAGTTTAACTGGTAAAACTAATTCAAGATTTGGGTTCGAATCCCATGAGGAACTATAATTATTTATCTATTCGAGGTATAATTAATTTAATTCATTTTATACTCCCTTTTATTTATTTTTATACCTTCCTATATTATTTTTTTGTGTGTTACCTCTTTTTAATAAAATACCTCGAATAGTATTCCTTTTATACAGATGTAGTTTAATTGATAAAATATCTGACTCCAAATCAGAATGATGTGGGTTTGAATCCTACCATCTGTGCCATTTCAAATTACAAGTAAAACTTGTATCTAAATATAATTATGCAGAGGAGATTGAGAAAATGAAAAAACAAAATAAATTAACATTAAAAAATGCTAGTATTAAAGAAGAAAATGAAAAGGTGTTTGTAGTTGAATATAAGAAAGATATACCTTCTTTTTCAATGAATTTTGAAGAATTGTGTGATGATATAAAAAAATTAGGTAATGTTAAATTAGCTATATCATCTGAAGATGCATTAGATTCTGATAGTGCTATTGAATTATTAAAACTATTTGTTGGAAAAGTTGGAATAAATTTGCAAATCGTAGCTGATGAAGAATACTAGAATATAGAAATTAATAAGAGAGATTGATTATAAAGGGGATTATATTATGGAGATAAAAAATAAAAAAGATTTTGTCAAAGATTGTCTATCGAAGAAAAATAAATTAATTGATTGTTCTTGGCAAGATATAGTTGATAAATACGAATTAGATTGCCACCCAGACTCGATCAGACGATGGGCTGATGGAATGAAAATTTATTCTGATATTTTAGAAGAAAATGATTCTATTTCAGTTGATAATGAAACTTTGATAGAAATTAAAAAACAAAAGATTCAATTAACAGATATAAGAACAAATGTTAATGCTAAAATAAGAGATTTAGCTAGAACTGAAAATGTAATTGATTTGATGAAAAATGAAATTAAAGAACTTTCAAATAGTAAATCTTTTTTTAATGATTATGAAAATATATCAGTGGGTCAAAATGATATGATATTATGTCTTGGAGATTGGCATTATGGAATTGAAATTAATAATGCTGTAAATAAATACAATACTGATATTTGTAAAGAAAGATTAAATAAGCTATCTGATAAAGTTATTCAATATGGGAAAGAAAATAATATTGATAAATTATATATTGCTTGTTTAGGAGATCTTGTTAGTGGAGAAATACATAACACTATTAAGTTAGATAACCAAGAAAGTGTTGCTAAACAAGTGATACAAGTTAGTGAAATACTAGCTCAATTAGTAAATAAATTAGCTAAACATTTCTATTGTGTTTTATCAATTATACAAGGGAATCATGATGCTATAGACATGAATAAAAGTGATAGACTTAATAGAAATAATTATACAAAATTAATAAAAGAGATTGTGAGAGTTAGATTAGACCAATTAGATAATGTGTTAATTCTTGATAATGAATTTAACGATGGTGAAGTATCATGTTTTAATGTTAAAGGATTGACTGTGGCAACTTGTCATGGTGACAAAATAGACAAATTGAAAGCTAAGCAACAATTAGAAATGGTTGTTGGAAAGCCTGTGCAATTAATATTATATGGTCATGTACACAATCCTCAACATTATGAAATAAATGAAACTTCAGTTTATGTAATTGGGAGTTTATCTGGAACTGATGAATATGCTATGAATAGAAAGTTATATACTATGCCTAGTCAAACAATATTGTTAGTTGATGATGAAGGTATTAAATGTTCATATAATATTAAATTATAAGATTGGAGTAAAATTAAATATGATTTTATAATTAAAACTTATGGGTTAGGTAAAGATTAAGAGATTAATATTTTTTAGTTTTTATCTAATTCATAAGTTTTTTACTGTGAATTAGCAATCAAATCAATCTCCTCTCACTTTTATAATCCTATCAGTTACTCCCCTTTCTGATAGGATTCTTTTTTTTAGTTATGGAGGTGATGACTATTGCTAGACAACAAACAAAATTAAAATGTTATTGTTGTGGTGAAGAAAGAGGATTAAAAGAATTTTATAGAGCTTCTTCTTCATTGTATCAACAAAATGGAAAGATGCTAGTTTGTAAGCATTGTATTAAAAGAAGATATGAACAGTTATTAGCTGTTTATAAAGGTGATAAAGTACAAGCTTTCAAACATACATTAATGAATTTTGATGTGTATTTTGATTTAGATTTATACAATGTTTGTGTAAAAAAGGAAGATAATTTTGTAGGTGAATATTTTAGATTATTAGCTACAAAAGAAAGAAGGGATAAAACTAGCATTGATAATATAATGGATGGTGATTCATCTGCTACAGGCTTAATATCTGATGAATTAGTTTTATTTTGGGGTAGAGGATATGACTATGAATCTTATATGAGTTTAGAAAGAAAATATGAAAATTATATTAAATATTACCCTTCTGAATCAATGCAAGAAAAACAAATAATTAAAACTCTTTGTGAGTTAGAAGTACAAAAAGAAAAAAGTATCATTAAAGGTGATACTAATGAACAATTAAAAATCAATGACCAGATATCTAAAAAGATGGCTGAATTAGATATTATACCTAGTAAGGCTAAGAAATATAGTGAAGACAAAGATTTAGTTGTTGGTAAATTAATTGAAATGATTGAAAAAGACGAACCAATACCTGATGTTCATCAAGAATTTAAAGATATTGATAGAATCTTATATTGGTTAAATAGATATTTTATCAGCCCAATGAAAAAAGTATTTGGATTAGAACCAGCAATTTATACTGAGGAGGATGAGGTATATGATCCACCAAGTAAAAAGTAAACCTAGAAAAAATTTAAAAAAAGATTCATTTCAAAATTTATTAGATGGTACTAAAATATGGGCTGAATATTGGAGAAAAAATCCACATAGATTTGCAACTGAATATTTACAATTAAATTTATATTGGTTTCAAATGGTATTAATATATATGATGAATATTTCAAACTATTTCACATTTATTGCGTCCAGAGGTCTCGGTAGTAACCTTTTGTTTTAAGGAATGCCTAGTATTACATAAAACTCAAGTGTGTAATACTGTAAACGGGATGTATCGGTCAATTAAATCGTAAGATTAAGATGGTAAGAAAACCTAAGTCCTAATAGGATATGGTGATACCGAGGGCAATAATATCTAATATTGTCTGTAACGAATAGAAGGTGAACGTTAATATGAAAGTAATAACCCTTCCACGAGCTTCCGTTACTCATTGAGGTGAAATAATAATGAGAGTAAAAATTTATTCTGAACTTATAGGAAACTATAAGAATTATAGGATAAAAAGCCTATGAGATAACATAATTGAAATCTTATCTTACAGCTGTATTCTGTTGCGTGAGAGCAATATTATATCCTGGCAGTAAGATAATATTAGCATCTGGAAATAAAAAACAAGCAGGAAACATTATAACTGAAAAAATTGTGGATTTACAAAGGCAATCTCCTGCATTAGATAGAGAAATTAAGGAAATTAAAACTCAACACGATAATATATGCTGTATATTTAAAAATGGTTCAATAATTAGAGTAGCAACAAGTGGTGATGGATCACGTGGTTAAAAATTTAATTTTTACAATATATCAATTTTTTTATTAAGGAATTTAAAGGAGTGTAAGCTTTTATTCCTTCTTTTTATTTTATATGAAAGAAGGAATATTATGAATAATGAAAAATGGACAAAAGAAGAATGTAAGAAGTTAAAAAAAATATATAAAGAACATACCAATAAAGAATTAGCTGAAATTTTTAATAGATCCGTAAATGGGATACAATGCAAAAAGAAAAGATTAGGACTAACTGAGAATATATCAAAAAAGAATAGAGGAAATCAACATTTCTTTGATATTATAAATACTGAAGAAAAGGCATATTGGTTAGGATTTATTTATGCCGATGGATATATAATTGGTGGAAAAACTAATTCTGAATTGGGTATAGAATTAAATTATAAAGATGTTGAACATTTAAATAAATTCAATTCTATATTTAATAATTATTATAAAGTTACTAAAAAAATAAAAGATTATGATGCAATAGATAGACTTAATAATAAACCAATAAGTAATAGAATTGGTGAAATGTGCTTAATAAGAATTTATAGTAAAAGCATTTGTGATGGGCTAATAAAAAATAACGTAGTTCCAGGAAAGACATATTCTTCAATATATCCGATGATAAATGATAAAAAGCTATTTTTAGATTTTCTAAGAGGATATATTGATGGAGATGGGAGTTATAGTATTAAAAAGGTAAAAAATCATAAATATCCTCGAATAACAATTCAAGGAAATAATAAGGAATGCTTTGTATATATATCAAATAGATTAAAAAAAGAGTTTGATATTGCATCATCTATATATTCTGATAGACAATGTTTTAAATTCGAAATTCATAAGACTAAGGATTGCATGAAACTTATAAATTTAATGTATGATAATGCAAATATATATTTAGATAGAAAATTTGATAAAGTACAGGAATTAAAAAGTATAGCCGTTTAAGTTAGAAATAACTTAAATAATTAGAGGGATGTATCGGTGAAGTCCTCCAATGCCAAAGGATAATACCGAGAGCAGTAATATCTAATACTGTTTGTAACGCGTAGATGATGAGCGATAAAATGAGAGCAATAATTCATCCAAGAGCTTCCTCTACCTTAACAGATAGTGCTGAAGGTAAAAATGTACGCTGAGCTTACACAATGGAAAAGTGTAAGAGCTATAAGATAAAAAACTTATAGGATAACAAAACTGATGCGTGGTAATGTACTTGTTGCAGATGAATTTAGATTAATTAAAGAAAAAGATATAAATTTCGTCTTAAAACAATTCTTAACAGCCCCAAGAAAACCTCCATTCATGGACAAACCTAAATATGAAAACTATCCTCGTGAAAACAACAAGGAATTATACCTAAGTTCGGCATTTTTGAAAAGCCACTGGAGTTACAATAAATTTGAAACAACTGTGAAAAGTATGTGTGAAGGCAAACCTTCATTTGCTTGTGACATACCTTATATATGTTCATTAGATCATGATTTATTGCTTAAAGAAAAAATAGAAGAAGATAAGGCTCAAATAGGTCAAGTAGCTTATGATATGGAGTATTGTGGTTAACCATTAGCCACAGCACATAGAAATATGTGTGTAATAATCGGCTTAATTCGGTGAAGGCTAAGTGTTGGGAGGAATAAAAATGAGTGGAGAAAAACTATATTTGAGTAAAGAAGATTATTTAAAGAAATATCCTCATATTGATAAAGAATACATAATTCATGATGATTACATTAATAGTGAAACAAGATGTACTATAACTTGTAGAGATTGTGGGAAATCTTGGCATTGTAGACCATATACTTTAGCAATAGGAAAAGCAAGATGCCCTTATTGTAAAGGTGCAAAAACAAATTTCGATACTTTATATTTATCTGAATTATTAAAAGGTGAATTTGAAGTATTAAGTGAATGTACCAAAGCTGAAGATGTTGTTTTATTTAAACATTTAAAATGTGGTAATGTGTTTGAAAGAAAAGCTAGAGTATTGCTGAAGCATAAATCATGTCCTCATTGTAAAGTTAATTCTAAAGGAGAAGAAAAAATAACTGAAATACTAACTAAATATAACATTGATTTTAAAAGAGAATGTGCTTTTAAAGATTTGAGAGGAATCAATGGTGGTTATTTAAGATTTGATTTTGGAATTTATGATAAAAATCACAATTTAAAATATTTCATTGAATATGATGGAAAACAACATTTTGAATCAGTAGATTATAAATATTATGGTGAAAATTATTATGAAAAAGTAAAAAAACACGATGAAATAAAAAATAAATATTGTGAGGATAATAATTATATATTATTGAGAATTAATTACAATAAAAGAAGAACATTAGAAAATATAGTTTTATCATTTTTAAACCAACATATGCTAATACCGAGCCAATCTAATGAAAGTCAGTGAAAGTAGTTAGAAGGCGTAACGACTAGAAGATGAGCTATGACAAGCAATAATTCTTCCATGAAATACCGACCCTTAGCGAGTGAAGTCGAAGGTGAAGATATAGTCTAAACTTATAGGAAACTATAAGAGGGTAAGATAAAGAGCTTACCGTTAATTACAAATTGTTATGGTTTGGGGAATCAGAAAATTCATACTTTAAATCTGATGAAATTAATAATTGTAGAGTATTAAACACAGCATTTTATCCTATGACTGTTAGTGATTATAGAGATGAAAAAGAAAAAGAGAAAAAAAGAAAGCAAATGCCTAAAATGAAAGGTGAAATTAGGATAATGGGTATAGACGTTGCTGTTATGGGTGGTAAAAATAATGACAACTCTATATATACTTTAATGAGATTAATCCCTAATGTAAATGGATTTACTAGAGAAGTTGTGCATATGGAATCATATAATGGCTTAGATGTTGAAGAACAAGCCATGAGGATTAAAAGATTATTCTTTGAATTTAAATGTGATAAGATAATCATTGACTACAATGGTACTGGTTTTGCAGTTTTAAATGAATTAATGAAAGATACTTATGATAAAATTGCAGATGCACATTATCCATCATTTGCAATATATGAAAGAAATACTAAAGAAAATGAACTTGATGTTGAAATGGGTAAAGGTGGTTTACCTGTAATCTATGCTATTAAACCAACAGAAACAAGTAATAATAATTGTTGTGTATGGTTAAAAAATGCATTTGCATCAAGAAAAATAAGATTATTAATAGATGAATCTGAAAAAAGAACAGATTATACAAAAGATAAAAAATTCTTTACAGATCCTGAATATTCAGCACTTCAAATAGCACCTTTTATACAAACATCACAATTTGTATTTGAAACTTTAAATTTGGTATATGAAGTTAGAGATAAAGGGAATATAGCTGTAAGAGAACAAGGTAGAAATAGAAAAGATAGATATTCAAGTCTATCATATGCTAATTATTTAGCTGAATTAATAGAAAATGAAAAATATAAAAAAGGTAAAAAAAGAAAAAGTAAATTTATGTTCTTTTATAATTAAAGGAGGTGTAAGTGTTTGAGTGATGAAAAGTTTACTATGGTCGATTTTGCAAAGAAAATAGCAAGTGATATTAGCTATTTTGATGAATTAGAAGATAAACGATATGGTACATTTACACCAGAACAAATAGCTAGAATATTAGAAAGACCTAAAGATAATGCTAAAAAACTACAATTATTACATGATAGATTATTAACTAATTGTGGTATTTTAAAAGAAATATTAATATATAAATCTTCAATGTTAACTTATGACCATTTTCTTGTTGCTGATGTATTAAAAGTGAATAAGAAAACAAAATTAGATAAAGAATATCCAAAGGCTTGTAAACGATTAAAATCTTATAGATTAAAATATAATGCTCCTTGGATGATGCATTCTTTACTAAGTGCAGGAGAATTATTTATTTATATTTATGATGATATTGAAAATGGTAATTTTGATATATTAAAAATACCTACTGAATTATGTAAAATAACAAACATTAAAAATGGTATTGGTAAATATTCAATCAATATACCTAAATTATTAAGTTATGATGAAGATAAATTAAATTCTTTACCTCAAGAATTTAGAAAAATAAGAAAAAAAGCTGAAGATAGTGATATTACAAAAGATAAAAATTATCATAAACATTGGTATCAAATAACAAGTAATCAAGCTTGGGGATTTACTATTAATTATATGGAAACTAAAGGTTTACCTTACTATACTTCTATGATAAAGGATTTAGTTAAATTAAATAAGTTAGCTAAAATAGAAGATGATGGGGCTGTACTTTCAAATTATAAATTAGTAGTACAAAAATTACCACTTAATGATGAAGGCGAAATATTATGTGATTATGATGAAGCAACAGGATATCATGAAGCAGTAAAAAATGCGGTTGGAGCTGGGGATAACGTTGGTGTTGGAGTAGTTACAACTCCTTATACTGTTAGTTCTGAATCGTTGGGTGATAATAAAAGTAAAGAACTATCTTATACTAGCAATGTAAAAGAAAGAGCTTATGATGATGCTGGTATATCATCTGAAATGTTTAATGGTTCACGTTCAAATAACCTTTCTGTTCAATATGGACAAATCTTAGATTCAATTCTTCCATTAAAATTACTTCAAATGTTTGAGGTATTTTGGAATAATTACATGGAAAATGATAAAATTCTAAAAAATTACATTTTATATTTTATAGATAATAATAGATTTAATAAAGCTGATAATATTAAGTTAGCTGTAAGTTCAATAGCATTATGGGACTCACGATTAAAATATTTAGCTACATTAGGACTAGAGCCTTACGAAGCTTTATGTATTCTTAATCAAGAAAAACTAATGGGGATAGATGAACTTATGCCACCTATGTTATCATCACATACTGCTACATCTGAAGACTTGGATCAAGGCAGACCTTCTGCAAGTGAGAGTGAGACGAGTGATACAAATCAATCTGAATCTCAAAACTAGGAGGGATATAAAATGGATAAATTTTTATGTAAAGGAATGAAAGCAAGTAATATTGAAAAGTTTCAATCCCAAGGTTGGAGGGGTACAGGTATTAGCATATTGGTACTTGATACTGGATATTCCGAACATGAATACATAAAGAAAAATATAGTTGAATGTAAAAACTTTACTAATGAAATAGATTACAAAGATAATAATGGACATGGGACTTTTGTAATAGGTGAAATATTACAAGTAGCTCCTAATTCTAAAATATATGTTGGTAAAGTATTAGATGACAAAGGCAATGGGTCATATGATAGCATTATTAATGGATTAAAATGGGGTATTGAATTAGGAGTGGATATTATTAATATGTCTTTAGGTGCAACTAAAGATACTAATGAATTATACATTACCGTTAAGGAAGCTATTAATAAAGGAATAAGTATTGTTTGTTCAGCTGGAAATAATGGTGATGGTAATCCTAATACGGATGAATTAGAATATCCAGCTTGTTATGAAGAAGTAATTAATGTTGGTGCAATTGATCTTAATAAAAGAATAGCACCTTATTCTAATAGCAATACTTATGTTGACTTATGTGCTGTTGGAACTGATATAACATCAACATATAAAGAAGGTAATAAATGGTGTAGATGTAGTGGAACATCTATGTCAACACCTATTGTAAGTGGATTTCTAGCACTATTAAAAGAGAAATTTATCTATCAATGGGATAGAGATCCTAGTGAAAAAGAATTATATGCGAGATTAATCAAAAATACAGTAGAAATAAAAGGATTAAAGCCACATGAATTAGGTAATGGATTTTTATATTATACTGACACAGATGATGATTTATAATGGAGGAGATTAGATTGAAATTTTTATATGTTAAAGATGAAAATATTAAAGATAAATTATTAGCTAATAAATTTACAATGTTGCAATGTAAAGAACAAAATGGTAAATATTATGTATTTGCTAATAATGGTGTATTGACATTTAGCGAAAATGATAAAAAGGAAATTTTATTTAGTAATGAAATACATTTGTAAAATTGAATATGATAATTAATAAGGATAAAATACAAACTTAAATTTAGCTTATTAAGAGATTTATTTGAATCTCTTTTTTTATTTATAAATTAAAATAGAAAGGAGGAAACCTTCCTTGAAAGAAAGATTACAGGGAAAAATTGTATCTTTCGCTGAAAATGATGATAATAGTAGATTTGTAAAATGTAAACTTAAATTAATGCATGATGGTCAATCTAAAAATAGAACACAATTTACAAAAGAAACAATGGTTGAATGTGTGGAAGCAACAGTTAGAAATACACCAATTTTATGTCATGTTTATAAAGACAATGATGGAAATTATAAGATTGGTAACCATGATGTTGATTATAGTTTTGAACAAAATGAAGATGATGATTTTGAATTAGTTGTAAATCATTTAGAGAAGCCAGTTGGATTTATACCAGAATCAACAGAAATATGGTGTGAAGAAGAAGATAGTAGAACTTATATTTATGTCTATGGTTTATTATGGAAACATTATATGGATAAATTAAACGATATATTGTTAGATAAAGATTGTATATCTAATATAAGCACAGAATTATATTGTAATGATGCTGAAATGACAGACGATAATATATTGGATATAAAGCAATTCGAATTAATGGGAACTACTATTATAAGTGCTGAAACTGGTATGCACAATACAGTTGGTGAGTTTTATTTTTCAAGCGAAGATACTATGACAGTAGAAGATATGCAAACAGCATATAATGAAGAATTGAGGGGAGGTGAAGAAGAAAACATGAATGAAAACAAAGGAAAAGTTGTTGAAAATTCTGTTGAAGAACAAGAAGAACCTCAAGTAAAAAAACAAGAGGTAGAAGAACCAGAATTAGACTTCTCTTTATCTTGTAGTGATATAAGAGAACAAATATGGAATTGTCTTTCAGATATAACAGTAGAAACTACAGATTATTGGGGAGATACATATACAACAACACAATATTGTCTATATGATTTAATACCAGACGATAAAATTGCAATAGTATGCGATTATTCAGACAAATGTAAAATGTTTGGTGTACCTTATTTAGTAGATGGTGATACTGTTAAACTTGACTTTGAAGGAAAGAAAGCTTACATATGTGAATGGAGACCAATGAATGAAGGTGAACAACAAGTTGAGTTTGCTGAAGATTCTAAAGTTAAAGAACACATAGTAGAAAAATTTAATAGTCTTAAATCAGAAAGTGATAAAGCCAAAGAACAAGTTGTTGAATTATCTGAAAAATTAGATGATATGAAAGATTATGAAGAATTAAAACAATTTAAACTTCAATCTGACAAGGTTGAATATGAAAAACAAGTTAATGAAGTAACTGCTAAATTTGGTTTAGAAGATGAAGAAATAGCTGAATTAAAAGAAAAAGTTATGAATCAGGAAATGGAAGTTAAAGCTTATGAAAAAGAATTAGCTTATATGTTTGCCATGAAAAAATTAGCAGAACAAAATGAACAAACATTTAGTAAAAAAGAAGAAGAAAAAGAAGAAATGCCACAAATAGATGATAATGGAGGTTCAGATGATGAACCTTATGGTGGTTTATTCAATGAATTATTAAACAAATAAGGAGGATATTATGTATACAGAGTTAAATCATATGAATGACAAGATGGCAGTTTCAGTTAAATTAGATGTAGACTGCGAAAATGGTGGATTCGTTAAAATAAGCGGATTAGCTGATTGTAAAGTTGGTAATTTTGATTTAGGTGGAGAAGCGTTAAAAGGTGTTGCTTTAACTGATGGTTTTGGTGATGTTTATTGTTTAATAGCTTCTGATTATCATAGATATGATGAAAGAGTATTATCAGGTGATATACCTAAACATAAAAAAGGTGAATTAGTTAGAGGCTACTTATTAGAAAAAGGTAATAGAGTAACTATAGAAAAAGCATTGGTTGATGAAGAAGTTGCTGTTGGTGATGTATTAGTTCCTACTGCTACTGGTACTACATTAGCTAAAGCTAAAGGTACTGAAAAAAATGCAATAGCTCAAGTTATAGAAGTTAGAAAATATATGAAAAAAGATTGTTATAAAATAATGTTCATATAATGGGAATATATTAATTAATAATAGAAAAATAGGTTAAAATAGGAGGAAATTATGTTAAGAGAAAACATGACTGATTTACAAAAAACTGCTTTCGACTGTTATAACAATACTGTTATAAAATACTCAGTTGC
>ERZ773178.1724-NODE-1724-length-22134-cov-5.815843_pt1 | contig 22134 bp, 21 predicted proteins | sample MGYA00580533_ERZ773178 | MGnify/ENA primary metagenome ERZ773178 (study PRJEB29015, sample SAMEA2737859) | human gut metagenome | biome: human gut; feature: human-associated habitat; material: faeces | place: China | collected 2012 ...
AAAAGTAACCCCCGCCGGGCAGGCGTACAGTTTATGCCTTTGCAAAAGGCTCCGCGACGCCGACAGGCGAAAGGAAACTTTGGCATAATTTGTGTCATCAACCCCTCCGGTTCGCTCCGCTCACCACCTCCCTTTACACAAGGGAGGCTTTTGGTTGGAGCGGGTGAAAATTACTGCTGGTCGTCGTCCTCCGGGGGCTGCTGGGGTTTTTCTGAGCGGACGAAGGCAACGATGAGGCAGAAGATCACGAGCAGATCGGCGAAGAAAACCGTTTCGGAATAGACGGCCTTGGCCCGGATGGCGCCGAGGACGGCGGCGATGAAGGCCACCACATACAGCGCCCGGCGCACCCATTTGGAGTCCTCCCCGCGCTTTTTGGCGAGGATGAGATTGACGGCGAACAGCAGGATGATAAGGACGCCGCAGCCGTACAGGATGTAGGTGATGGTATCGAGCCAGTTCATGAGAGTTCCTCCCCTTTTGTAGAAATAAGTGGGCTTGCTGGCTTTATTATACTGTTTTGTTGCATTTTTGCAAATAATTTGTGTTGCGTAATCGCAACAGTGATGCATTTGCGCAACACACGGATTTTAGCAGAATTCCAAAATTTTTTCCGACAATTTGTGCGGGGTCCCCCTATAAAAAGAAAAAATCGGGGTGGGTTGTTGCGTTTTTGCAACAGAAAAACGGCAAAAGGGCATCGAAGACGGCGGGAAATTTTTTTGAGGACGAAATAGGGCTGTTCTTTTCTTCGCCGAAATGACCAAGCTGCGGGAGAAAAGTTTGGCCAAAACGCAAAAAACGAAAGCGGCAGAACCCCAAAAATGAGGCTCTGCCGATTTCGATCTTCTATGTTTTCTCTAAATTTGGCTGCGGCGGCCCCGCTGCCCGAAAGCGGTGCCGGCATGGGAACGGAGGGGTGACATCTGCCCAGTCGTTCTTCTCCGCTCCCTTACCCCTTATCAAAGGTATTGTAACACAGAAGGGGTGCAGGGGAAAGACCCTTTGGGACAGCGAGCATAAATAGGTAAGATACTGTCATATTTGCTTCCAAAATTCGCACAGGTGTGATATAATTTGACAAAAGAGTGGAGGCGACGGGATGATAAAAATAGCGATATGCGATGATGAGAGAGAGCTGCGGGAAGCGACCGCCGCTCGACTGCGGGAATATTTCGCTGAGGAGGCGCTGATTGCGTCATTTGAAAGCGGGGAAGCACTGCTGCGCGCGGTGCGGGAGGAGAACTGCCGCTACCAGCTGGCGGTGCTGGATATTGAGCTGGGAGAGATGAACGGCATAGCGGTGGGAGAAGCGCTGAACCGGCTGCTGCCCACCTGCCAGATCATCTACCTGACGGGATACCTGGACTATGCCCCCGACGCCTATGCCACCCGGCACACCTACTATGTGTACCGGCCGACGATGGAGAAGCACCTGCCGCTGGCGCTGCAAAAGGCGATGACCGCACTGGCCGAGGCCGAAAACGGCCAACTGGTGCTGCCGCAGAAGGGCGGCCAGCTGGTACTGGAAAAACGGGAGATCTCCCACCTGGAGCGGCGGCTGCGGGTGACCAAGCTGTACCTGGCGGACGGGCAGTGCGTGACCACCGCCCTGAGGCTGGAGGAGCTGCTGGAACGGCTGGGGGACCCGGCCTTTCTGCGGTGCCACAACAGCTTTGCGGTGAGCCTGGACCATGCGGCGGTGTTTCGGCGGGAGAGCTTCCTGATGAAGGACGGGACGGTGGTGCCCATCAGCCACGGCTACTACCCTGCCGTGCGGGAGCAGTTCCGTAAATACCACCATATCGAGCTGTGAGAGAGAACGGAATTGAGGAGAGAGAAGCATGACAGCGATCATTCAGTTTTTTACATCGCATTTCTTTGGAAACATGGTGTATGGCATCATCAATAATCTGATCACATTTATATTTGTGTGGTTTATCCACGCGTTTATCCCCTACAAGCCGAAATACCAAAGCCGGAAAAACCTGACCCGCGCCACCCTGCTGCTGTATATTGGGCTAGTCATCATCAGCTACCTGCGGGAAGTACCCGGCAACAACGCGATCCCTATTTTCTACCTGCTGATGGCGCTGTATTTTGTCTTTCAGCTGGTCTATCTGTTTACGGTATTTGACGGCAGCATCGCGATGCGGCTGCTGCTGTTCTTTGTGGAAAAGATAATAGAAATACTGGGGATGGCGCTGGGGGATATCCTGGCGATCTGGCTGATCCCCGACTACATGTACTACTACCTGCTGGATAATGTGCGGGGCGTGTGGTACTTTAACGCTTCCATTGCCGCCTCGGAGCTGATCATCATGGGGCTCTGCTGGGGGATCATCCGGCTGATACGGTATGTGCAGAGCCGCAATGCCCGGCTGGACATCATGGCGTATATCCTGATCCCCGCTTCGCAGTTTATTCTGTTTTTTATTACCCTGGTGCTGTACGCCAATGAGACCAAGACGGCCATTTTTAACCCCTATGGGGTGGCGGCGCTGGTGGCGGGGATGCTGGGCGACCTGGCGCTGTTTGTGATGATCCGCCGGATGAACGAGAACGCCGTGCTGCGGGCCCAGCTGGAGGCCACCCGGATGCAGCAGAGCTACTATACCCTGCTGGAGGAGCAGCAGAAGCAGATACGGGAGATGCAGCATGACATCAATAACCATGTGGCGGTGATACGCAGCCTGACCGCCGGAGCCCCGGAGGGCACCGACCTGAAGCAGTATGCCGAGGAGGTGGCCGCGCCGAAGCTCATCAACCTGCACTACTGCCGCAACGCCATACTGAACGCGCTGCTGGTGAATAAGGCCGCCGACTGTGAAAAGGCGGGTATTGAGGCGAACTTTGACATAAAGCTGACGGCGGGGACGGCGGGCTTTGATGACTACGACCTGGTGGCGCTGGTGAGCAATCTGCTGGATAACGCCATAGCGGCGGCCGGGGCAGCTGAGCCGAAGCAGGTAGGACTAACCATGCAGACGGCGGATGGGGCGCTTTCCATCCTGTGCCGCAACAACTGCGGTAAGGGCGCCGATGGCACCGCCGTGAACCAGGGCAAGATGACCCGCGGCAACGGCCGGGGGATCATCAACCGGGTGGTGAAGAAATACGGCGGCGAGATGGAGACACAGCCGGGCGACGGGTGCTACACCGTGAGTGTGATGGTCTTCGCGAAGGAAGAAGCGCCGATAATGACATAAGCGATCGTCCTATGAAAAGGAAGCTCCGAGAGGGGCTTTTCCTTTTGGATGGGTATGTTAGGTTTGGTCTATTCTCCTACCGGCAGATGGGGCGATCATCTCGGTTTTGCTTGTTCCGGCAGCCATGCCGTCATTTATACGGCTGGCCGCTTCCCGATGTAAGAGGAGCCTTAAGATAGCGGAATACCAGATACGAAAAGAGCCGCCCCATGGGGACGGCTCTTGATTTTTGACTGATTACAGAAGGCCCTGCACCAGAATGACAATGATGAGCAGGGGCAGGACATAGCGGAAATAGGGGCGCAGCCAGCGCGGGAGACGGGGGCCGGCACCGGTATTGGCTTCGGCAAGGTAATTTTCGAAGCCCCAGCCCCAGCGGCTGACGCAGAACAGCAGATAAATGAGCGAGCCGATGGGCAGCAGCAGGCTGCTGACGAGGAAGTCTTCGCTATCCTGCACGCCGCGGGCACCGATGAGCTGCAGGTCGCCCCAGACATTGAAGCCGAGGATGCAGGGCATGCTGAGCACCAGCATGGCAATGCAGCCGATAAGGGAGGCCTTTTTACGGCTGATGCCGAAGGTATCCACCGCAAAAGCCAACAGATTTTCAAACACGGCCAGCACCGTGGAGAAGCTGGCGAAGGTCATGAACAGGAAGAACAGGGTGCCCCACAGGCGGCCGCCCTCCATATTGACGAAAACGCTGGGGAGCGTCTGGAAGATGAGGGGGGGGCCGGCATCGGGCTGGACACCATAGGAGAAGCAGGCCGGGAAAATGATGACGCCGGCCATAATGGCCACAAAGGTATCCAGGGCGCAGATGCGGGTGGCCTCGCCGGCGAGGGTGTGCTCCCTGCTCATGTAGCTTCCAAAGATCTCCATGGCGGCGATGCCGAGACTGAGGGTAAAGAAGGCCTGATTCATGGCGGCGGTGATGATATTCCCCAGGCCGTTGGTACGGATGCTTTCGGCGGAGGGGAGCAGGTAGAATTTCATGCCCTCGGCGGCGCCGGGCAGCAGCAGGCTGTGCACCGCCAGCACAACAATGAGGGCCAGCAGGGCGATCATCATGACCTTGGTGATGCGCTCGAGGCCTTTCTGCACGCCAAAGCTGCAAACCAAAAAGCCCAGAACGACCACGATGACCATAAAGATGGTCATTTCTCCGGGGGAGGAGAGCATCTGGCTAAAGACGCCGCCGATCTCCTCGGTGCCCATGCCGGCGACAAAATCGCCCCGGAGGAATTTATAAAAGTAATCCACCATCCAACCGGTGACGGTGGTGTAGTACATCATAAGCAGGCAGCAGCCCAGCATGCAGAACCAGCCGTGGATGTGCCACTTCTGGCCCGGCTTTTCGAGGGTCTGGTAGGCCTGTACGGCGCTTTTGCGGCTGGCGCGGCCCACGGCCAGCTCCATGGTCATAACCGGGATGCCCATGATGACCAGGCAGATGAGATAAAACAGCACAAAGTATCCGCCGCCGTACTGGCCGGTGATATAGGGGAAGCGCCAGACATTGCCGATGCCGATGGCGCAGCCGGCACTGACCAACAGGAACCCTAAGCGGGAACGGAAATTTTCTCTTTGCATACAATACTCCTCATTTCGACTTTATAAAAAGTATTCTTATTATAGGACGGGAGAGGAGCATTGACAAGGAGCAGTTTGGCATTATAATATAAGAAAAAGTTATGATGCAGCGGATTGCAGGGACCGGAAAGGAGAAAGGGAGGAAACCGATGAACCGAAACCAACTGAGATACTTTGTGGCGGCGGCGGAGAGCCGGAGCTTTACCAAGGCAGCCGACCAGTTTTTTATCTCCCAGACAGCGGTGACGCAGCAGATACGGCTGCTGGAGGAGATGCTGGGGTGTCCCCTGTTTGACCGGAGTACCCGGCCGGTTTCCCTAACGCCGGCGGGCAAGGCGTTTCTGACCGAAGCGAAGGCGATCCTGGAGCGGATGGATCAGGCCATTGACCGGGCGCACGGAGCTTCCACCGGGCTTTCCGGCAGCCTGCGCATTGGGTACCTAAAGGGCTATGAGCAAAGCGGATTTACCGATTTCCTGCGGGAATTCCACCAGCGGCACGCCAATTTGCTGATCACCTTTTACCGCTGCACCACCGACCAGCTGGCGGCGGGACTTTTGGGGAATCAGTTTGATCTGATCCTGACCTGGGACAGCACCAACCTGAAGCAGGATGAACGGGTGGACTGGCTGCTGGCCGAGGAGGTGGGGCTGGTGGCGGCGCTGTATGCCGGGCATCCGCTGGCGCAGCGGGTGCGGCTGACCCGCCGGGAGCTGCGGGGGGAGCCGATCATTTACATGTCCCCGGCGGAAACGCTGGATTCCTACGGCGACGCGTTTTTTATGAACCTGTATAAGGAGGCAGGCTACCGGCCTAATATCCTGTTCTGCTCCTCCGATAGTGAGAGCATCCTGATGATGGTGGCGGCGGAAGAAGGGGTATCCATTCTGCCGGATTACTCGGCGCGAAAGCATGCTCCGGCGGAAAACCTGGTTTTTATCCCGCTGACCGGGCAGGGCGAGCAGGAGGAAGTGATAGCGGCGTGGCGGCGGGATGCCCAAAACCCCGCGCTGGCGCAGTTTGTGGCGGCACTGCGGCAGGCCGCGCCCTTTGGACGGTGAGGGGCGTATCTGACGGAAACTAGGGGGATAATGGAATATTTTCGTCTGCTCGGCGAAAGGATAGTCTGGACAAGACAACAAGTAAGGGCGAACCCTCTCCTTATAGAACGCGGCAGGCCTAAGCCCTGCCGCCGCTGATTTTGCCCTATGTGCAAAATCAGCACCTATTAAACGCGAAAGGAAACCCTGACGGTTTCCTTTCACACTATCCTTCCTTCCGAAGGTACAAGTCTAAGCAGCTACCTTGCGAGTGCCCTACGGAAAAATGGGATTTCTGGGGTCCCCACAAGGTCGTAAGACCTTGTGGGGAAAGGAGGGCACACCGAAGCGGAAGAGGGCTGCCCGTAGTGTAGCGGAGGGTCTGCCCGATTCAAGTGGAGGTTGTGCCCGACGCGCGGTAAGCGGCCAAAGACACTGTCTTTGGAAACTGCAAGCCTTTTGAAAAAGGCTTGACCGAAAACTTTTACAGTTCTTCTTTGTTGGTTACTGCCGGTGCTCTTCGTCCCACAGCTGTTCGGCGGTGGGCTGCCAGCAGGCGGCGTAGGCCTTGCACTTTTCGCACAGGTGCTCGGCACTTTCCGGCGCCTCCAGATCGGTGGAGCGGGCGCCGCTGCGCTTCACCATCTCCGGCAGGAGATCGGGATTTTCCAGCATGGGGCAGGGCCGCAGGTGGTTGCCATTGAAGGGCTGACCCTTGCGGTATTCCAGGAATAGCGGCTGCTGCAGGCACTCCAGAAAGCTCTTTTCCCGGATATTGGCGCCAGAATAATGGATAAAGACGCAGGGCTCCACATCACCGGCCGCATTGATGTGGCAGTAAATGCGCCCGCCGGCCACACAGCCGCCGGCAAATTCACCGTCATTCTGGAAATCGATGCAGTAGAGCTCCTTGCCGCCGGTCACACCGCGGATCTCCCGCACACGGTTTTTCATGTAGGTGCGCTGCTCGGGGGTCAGCAGCAGATCGGTGGAGGCGCCCACGCCGACCGGCATATAGTGGAAGTACCACGCAAAGACGCAGCCCTTGCTGATGAGCAGATCCAAAAATTCATCGCTGGTGACGGTCTTGTAATTCTTGGCGGTGTAGCAAATGGAAACGCCGAAGGGGATCTTGTAGCGGTGCATCAGCTCCATGGCGGCCAGCGCCTTCTGGAAGTGGCCCTCGCCGCGGCGGCCGTCATTGGCTTCCTCGAAGCCCTCGATGGAGACGGACACAAAGAAATTGCCGACCCGCAGCAGCTCCCTGCAGAAATCGTCATCGATGAGGGTGCCATTAGTGAAGGCGTGGAAGGCCATATCCCGGTGCTTTTCGCACAGGCGAATGATATCCTTTTTGCGGATGAGCGGCTCGCCGCCGGTGAACAGACAGGCATGGGTGCCCAGCTCCTTGGCCTCGGTGAGGACTCGATCCATCTCCTCAAAGGTCAGGCTCTGCTGATGGCCGTATTCGGCGGCCCAGCAGCCGGTGCAGTGCATATTGCAGGCGGAGGTGGGGTCCATCAAAATGAGCCACGGGATGTTGCAGCCGTACTTTTCGGCGTTCTTTTGGGCCTGCTGATAGCCGCGGAAGCCGCCCTCGTACACCGCGTTGGTGAGGAAGTTCCTGAGGATATAGGGGTCGGTCTCATCCAGGATGCGCTGGACATAGTGCGCCCATTTGCCATCGGGCTGGCCCGCTATCATGCGCAGCACCTCGAAGGATTCCTTTTTCCACACGCTGCCCTGGATCTTTTCGGCCATATCCACCAGGTCCTGCGCGGCGGCCGCGGCATCCTCGGTGCGGCCCTTTTGGATGAAGTTATCCAGTACCTTTTCGAAAGCCTTGCGTTCTGCCGCATGGGCGGCTTTTTCCATCAGTGTCATAGTCAGTTCCCGTTCCTTTCCCGGTAGTACAGGGCAAAGCCCTTTATTTCCTCTTCATTGTAGCGCCGGGGCGGCTCGGAGCCCATCGGCAAAAGTCGGCGGATGAGAAAATTTGGGACAGGGGAACCAAACTGTGAAACAGCCGGGGGACGGTTTTTCTGCGAAAAAGCTCCTAACCTAAAGTGAACTTTAGGGTTCATAATGAAAATAGCAAAAAATGGAAGGAGAGCGCCTATTATGAGCTTTGCGGAAGTAAAAAAGAACTTTGGCTTTGGCTGTATGCGGCTGCCCATGCAGGGCGAGGAGGTGGACCTAGCACAGTTTAGCCAGATGGTGGACGAATACCTGGCGGCGGGACAATGTGGTGGTGATGAAGGACTACCGGCCGCTGGATGAGACCGAGCAAACAGCCGTGGCTGAGGTGTGCCGAGTGCTGCGCCCCAAGGGCCTTATCCCCTGCACCGCCTGCAACGGCAAAGCCCACGAGTGCATCGGCTGCGGAAAATGCGAGACCGCCTGCCCCCAGCATCTGCCCATCCGCCAATACCTGAAAGATGCAGCAAAGGAGTTTGAGAAGAAATGATGGAATACTGTAGGCTGCCAAGGGGCGAAGAACGCCTGAGCACGCTGGGCCTGGGGCTCTGCGGCAGGAGCCGCCGCACACATACGGCATCCAACAGGATATCGATAAGGAGATGCGATCTTTTGTAAAAAAAGCCGCGCAGCCCGATGGACCACGCAGCGGTTTTATTCCCAATGGGGTTGTTCCTCTTTGGGCTGGTACACCAGCCGGGCTGCCGGGATGATAAGTGCCCCGAGGGCATTGCCCAACGCCACCAGCACTACCACCAACACAGCCTGGCCGCTGAAGATACGGGCATTGCAGAAGTAGAAAACATCGGCGATGGAGTGCTCGAACCCGCAGAGAATGAAGGTGGGGATGCAAATAAGGATGCCCAGCACCGTTCCCCGGGTCTTGTAGATCTCGACGCAGATAAAGATAAGGATGCCGCAGAAGATGCCATCCACCAGCAGGGTAAGGGGCGCTTTGGCCAGGCGGGCCTCACACAGGGCCAGCACGGCACCGGCCGGTCTGCGGGCCAGGCCCGCTATCAGGCAGCCCACGGCATTACAAGGCAGAGAAAGCAGCGTCTGCCAGCGTTCCTGCCGACTTTGGCCCAGCCAGTAGCCAATTTTTCCGGTATACAGATCGAACCCAAACAGGGTGATGGTGATGAGCCCCACAGTGAAGAACACCGCCCCCACCACACGGTTTTCGCAGCCCAGGTACACATAGCCGCCGATAGAGATCATCAAACCAGCCAGCACGCCGCGCACCGCGCAGGGTAAAAGTTTCATATTCCCGGTCCCCTTGCCTTTAATTAGGATGGAGATAGTATACCAAATTTCGCGGTATTCGTCAAATTTATAACAAGGTTTCCCTTGTTTCCCTATAAAAAGAAGCCAACCGCGGGGGCTGGCTTTCCTTTGTCGTAAAAAGATCACAGGTCCTTGGGGTCTTTGCCGCCAAATTGCCGGTACAGCCGTATGTAGATCTCCTTTTGAAGATCGGCGGGGCAGCGCTCCACTACAATGGCATTGGCAAGGCCCACCACCCGGCCCTTATCATCGTAGACCCAGCAATTGCGGTCGGGTTGGTTGCATTTGCTGCATTGGGGAATGATATTGCCGGGGCCCAACGGCCGGCGGGGGTCCTTGTGCCCCTTTTGCAGCTTGGTAAGGGTATTTTTCCAGTAACGGTGTGGTTCGCCCTCCCGGGAGCCGCAGCAGGCACAGCGGTAATCATACTTTGCCTTCAGCGCTTCCCAGTAGTCAGCATCCATTTGTTCCTCCCGACGCTCCGCCGTAAAGCCCGGATAGCACTCCTCCAGCGTTTGCAGGCGGTATTCCCCGGACTTCATCCCCTCCGAAGCCAAGTCATTGCGCTCCCCGGAAAGGATGCACCAGCCCTGCTGGGCACCCAGGTGCCTAGCCTGCTGCACATCATTCACATCCGGGTAGTACTGCCGAATAAACTCGGTGAGTTCCTTTTTGCTGACGGTGCGGGTATGGGGGTAACCCTGCGCTAGATATACCAGCGTCAGCGCATATTTGGTGTACTGCCCGGCCTGCCGCAGCCGGGGCAGCCTTACCCCCTGGGATACCAGAAATTCCTGGTGGTGCTGTTCAATCAGCCGATAGGTTTCTTCAATCTGTTGGTCGGTCAACCGCATGGGGTCACTCCTTTCCGGCATCTGTTCCTTTCTTTTCAGGGCGCTTTGCATCTCCTGGACAATGGCCACCGAGAGCAGCGGCGGCACCGCATTGCCGATCTCCAGCCGCTTCATACCATCGGAGCCATAGAACCGGTAATCATCCGGGAAGCTTTGCAACCGGGCGCCCTCCCGGATGGACATGGCGCGGGAATCCCGCGGGTGAATGCAGCGGGAGGAGGAGGGACAGGCAAAATTTCGGGTGATGGTGGTGGAGGGACGCTCCCACCACAGCTTGGCATAGGTATTGCCGTAGCCGCTTTTGGGGCGGATCTCCTCCGGCAGGTCATCCTTGGATTGACCATCCTGCAAAGTCTGCATAATGCGGATGAGGTGCGCGCCGTTTTTGGGGGCAGCGTGTTCCGTTACCAGTTGCCCGGCATCCGCCCGCACAAACCGCAGAAATTCGTTCTCCGCGACCCCGGCGTAGTGGCTGGCACTCTCCCCGCTTTTTAGTGGGGGAAGGTCTCCTATAGCATCCTTTAGCGTTACATAGGGCTTTTTCCCCGGGCCGTGGGTTGGAACCGGAAAGATGTAGTTATTTTCTCCCTTCATCCCCACCAGGATCACCCGTTCCCGCTGCTGCGGCACACCAAAATCGACAGCATTGAGGATATCGTGGCGCACATCGTAGCCCAGCGCCCGGAACTCGCTTTCCACCCGCTGGAACAGGCGGCCGTGATCCATGCTGAGGATGCCGGTCACATTCTCAAAGATAAATGCCTGCGGCTGCAAAATCTGCAGGATACGCTTATACTGCAAAAAGAGATTCGCCCGGTCATCCATCCGGCGCTTACCCAGCGTGGAATAGGATTGACAGGGTGGGCCGCCTACCACAATATCCACCTGCTGCCCACCCAGGGCCCCGGCCAGCCGTTCTTTGGTTAGGTCAGCGATATCACAATTCAACATCTTTACCCCGGGGTGATTGAGGGAATAGGCCGCTGCAATGTCCTTTTCTATCTCATTGGCCGCCAGGATGCGAAAACCCGGCAGCTGGGAAAAACCGTAGCTCAGCCCGCCCACCCCGGCAAAGAGATCCACGATATGATATTGTTTCATCGTACATCCCTCCTGTCGGGTCGTCCTGCAAAATCTTCTACCAGTATAATGCGCGCCGTCGCCAGCGTCAAGCCGGAGAACAGGCTTTACAGCGCCGTTCCTTTGGTTGGCCGGTACAGCCCGCCAAGATCGGCTCTCTCCAGCTCCAGCAGCTTGATCTTATTCTCCAGCCCGCCGGCGTAGCCGGTAAGGCTGCCGCCGCTGCCCACTACCCGGTGGCAGGGGATGATAATGGAAACACGGTTATGCCCCACGGCACCGCCCACCGCCTGCGCCGAAAAATGTGTCAGGCCGCGCTGCCGCGCCAGTTCCCCGGCCAGCGCGCCATAGGTGGTGGTCTGCCCATAGGGGATCTGCAGCAGAAGCTGCCACACCGCCCGCTGAAAATCCGAGCCCACAGGATGCAGCGGCGGAGTAAAATCCGGCTCCCGGCCGGTAAAGTAGGTATCCAGCCAGCGGCAGGCCTCTTCCAGAGCCGGCGTACGCTGCTCCTCCCTTTGCTGCGGCAGTCCGGCCGCAAAGTACTTCTGTCCTTCCAGCCACAGACCGGTCAGACCCTCCTCATCGGCAGCCAGCAGCAGGCGTCCCAGCGGGGAGGCGTAATGGGTAATACAGCAGCTCACGGCATATCCTCCTTGCAAGCATTATTATACCATTACTATACCACAAAAGCCCCCGCCTGTCCCGTTTTTCCTCCATGGTTCGGTTTGTTTACAAAAAGCCGCTGGAACGGTAGGGCCGCCGCATGCTATAATAGGGAAAAATAGAGCCGGAAGGAGATGCCCCATGTCCCAGATCACCAAACGCGCGCTGGAGCAATCGCTGAAAAACCTGCTGCGGGAAAAACCGCTTTTCAAAATCACCATCAGCGATATCACCGAGGACTGCGGCATCAGCCGTATGACCTTCTACTACCATTTCAAGGATATCTACGATTTGGTGGAGTGGGCCTGCGCCGAGGATGTCGCCCGCGCCCTGCAGAATAAAAAGACCTACGATACCTGGCAGCAGGGCTTTGTGCAGATCTTCCATGCGGTGCGGGAGAATAAGGTCTTTGTGATGAATGTTTACCGATGCGTCAGCCGGGAGCAGGTGGAAAAATACCTGGTCCCCCTCACCGATCAGCTCATCATGGGCGTCATTGCGGAGCGTTCCGCCGGGATGACGGTGCGGGAGGAGGATAAGCAGTTCATCGCGCAGGTCCACTCCTATTCCTTTGTGGGGCTCATGCTGGATTGGATCAAGGACGATATGCGGGCCGAGCCGGAGCTGCTGGTGAATAAGCTGGCTCTGGTCATCCAGGGCAGCATCAGCGCCGCGCTGGAGCGCTTCCGCACCGATAAGCCCAGCGCTTTTTGACAAAACTTCCGCTTTGATAAAAAATTTCGCAGCTCTTTCCCCGTGATGAGGTTTTTGTCACGGGGGTTTTTCTGTCTATTTTATTTCGCGGCCCGGCGGGATAGAATAAAGCCATCCAAGGGAGCGCCGCTCCCGAAACCAATCTTACAGGAGGCTTATTTATGTATTATTCCGCTGGAACCTACGAGAGCTTTGCTCACCCCGAAAAGCCCCAGGGCGTCGATAACAAATCCGCCTATATCATCGGCACCGGCCTGGCCGGTCTTACCGCCGCATTTTACCTGGTGCGCGATGGCCAGATGAAAGGCGAGCGCATCCACCTGCTGGAAAAGCTGGACCTGGCCGGCGGCAGCTGCGATGGCCGCAAGGATGTCACCAAGGGCTTTTATATGCGCGGCGGCCGCGAAATGGATAACCACTTTGAGGTGATGTGGGATGTCTTCCGGGATGTGCCCTCCATCGAAACCCCCGGTGTATCCGTACTGGATGAATACTATTGGCTCAATAAGCACGACCCCAACTACTCCCTGTGCCGTGCCACCGTGAACCGCGGCGAGGACGCCCACACCGATAAGAAGTTCGCGCTGGATAAGGAAAGTGCCATGGCCCTTTCCAAGCTGTTCATTACCCCGGAAAAGGACCTGGAGGATAAAAAGATCTCCGAAGTCCTGCCGGAAAGCTTTTGGAGCACCAACTTCTGGCTGTATTGGCAGACCATGTTCGCCTTCCAAAAGTGGTCCAGCGCCCTGGAAATGAAGCGCTACCTCTGCCGCTATGTCCACCACATCGATGGCCTGCCCGATTTCAGCGCCCTGCGCTTTACAAAGTACAATCAGTACGAGAGCATGATCCTGCCGCTGGTGAAGTATCTGGAATCCCACGGCGTCCGCATCGAATACGGCATGGATGTCCGCAATGTCATCATCGCGAACGAGGGAGATAAGAAAGTAGCCCGCCAGATCGTCTATGTCAAGGACGGCGAAGAGCAGACCATTGACCTCATTGAGGATGACCTTGTCTTTATCACCAATGGCTGCTGCACCGATACCTCCTGCTACGGCGACCAGACCCACGCCCCCGATCTCTCCGGCATCCATAACGGCTGCGGTGAATCGTGGGATATGTGGAAGGCCATCGCACGGCAGGCGCAGCACGGCGAATACGGCAACCCCGACGCCTTCTGCAGCGATGTGGAGGCCACCAACTGGATGAGCGCCACCGTAGCCACCGCCGATGAGGAGATCATCCGCCATATTATGAACATCTGCAAGCGCGATCCCCGTGCCGGCAAGGTGACCACCGGCGGTATCGTCACCGTAAAGGACAGCACCGAAAACTGGTATCTTTCCTGGACCATCAACCGCCAGCCGCAGTTTAAGAGTCAGGACAAGAGCACCGTGCTGGTGTGGGTGTATGGCCTGCACACCGACCGGGAGGGTAATTTCGTCAAGAAGGCCATGCGGGACTGCACCGGTGAGGAGATCTGCCGTGAGTGGCTGTACCATATCGGCATCCCGGAGGACCGCATTGAGGAGCTGGCTACGAATGCCTGCAATACCACTACCTGCTATATGCCCTATATCAATGCCTTCTTCCAGCCCCGCAAGGAAAGCGACCGCCCCAAGGTGGTACCGGATGGCGCCGTGAACTTCGCCTTCATCGGGCAGTTTGCGGAGACCCCCCGCGATACCATCTTCACCACCGAATATTCGATGCGTACCGGTATGGAATCGGTATATACCCTGCTGAATGTGGACCGCGGCGTGCCGGAGGTATGGGGCAGCAAGTACGATGTGCGTGAGCTGCTGCGTGCCTGCTACTATGCCGTCGATAAGAAGCCCATCAGCGAATTGCCGCTCTCCTTCGGCGAGCGGGAAGCGGTCAAGATCCTGCTGAAGAAGGTAAAGGGCACCGATGTGGAGCTGCTGCTGAAGGAAAGCGGCCTGCTGGAGTGATCCTCTCCCCTCCCCCAGCCGAATAAAAAATATCAGCCCGTACCGGTGGTTCTGCCATCGGTACGGGCCTTTTCTTTTGCCAAGGAGGAATACGCTAAGCCCTCCCTCACTCTTCTTCCGTCGTGGGCGTAGCCGGTACTTCAGCAGGTCCTTCCTCCGGTTTGGGCTCGGTAATGGTGGGGATAAAAGCCTTGGCGATCTTGCCCTCCCCGCGGCGCTTGATGTAAAAATACCCGATAAAGCTAAAGACCAGCGCCCCGATGAAATTGACAAACAGGTCCTCCATGGTATCGTACAGCCCGATATCCAGGTACCCGCCAAAGCCCAGCTCCTGCCCGTTTACCGCCACACTGGTGATATCCCCAATGGTCACCGGGATGTTCATATTTGTGGGGTCCAGCATCACGGAGGTGATGCTGTGGATAATGGTATCCTTCTGCATATCCATTAGGAACAGCCGGTCCATGCTGAACTCAAAGAACTCCCACAGCACACCGATGGTCATGGAAAAGCAGAAAGCCACCAGCGAAACATACACCGGCGAAAGCTCAAACTTGATCTTGCTGTTGCGGTTCAGAATATCAATAAGCGCAAAGCCGGTGGCCGCGCATAAAAAGCCGGTGGTGGTGTGCAGAATAGAATCCCAGTTGGGGTAGGTAATAAAGAAGCACCCCAGTTCCCCCAGGATCTCGGAAGCGAAGATAAACAGCAGGATGATGATCTCCAGCGTGCTGGGCAGCTCTATGCCAAAGTTCTGCTGAATAAAAAGCGGCAGCATAAATAAAAACAGCACCAGCAGGCACACAAAGGCGTTTTCGTACTCCCCGCGGATAATGGAGGAAACAAGGGTCAATAAGACGACAATACGCAGGATGAGATACACCGCGAAAACGGTGGGTTTTTTGTGGATCACCGCACGCAGATCGCGGGGAGGCTTGGGGACTTTCCGGTTCTGTTTCATGGTCGCGTTCCTTTCCTTGAGGGCAGTTTTCCCTTCGGATTATACCATAATTCCCCCTAAAAGCAAAGAATAGAGAGATTTCCCGCTTCTCCTTTGGCCGCTTACCCCTGTATCGGTTTTGGGGGTAGAAAAGATTTCACCTCCATGAAAGCGCACAAGCTTTGAGAAAGGCATTCATATGCCCCATCGCGGGAAGTATTTTTGCAAGGTAGGCAACATAAAAAATACAGAAAACAAAAAAGAACTATCTGACTTCTCTAACAGAAATCAGATAGTTCTTTATTCTTGGATAATCTTAAAATGTTGTCATTTTGTTGTCACGGGGCAATTCCGTAACGCAAAAGTCCAGTGTTTACGGGCTTTTTTGAACCTATAAAATTATTCCCACTCAATCGTCGCCGGCGGCTTGCTCGTGATATCATACACAATCCGGTTGATGTGGTCCACCTCGTTGATGATCCGGCTCGAAACCTTCTCCAGCACCTCGTAGGGGATGCGTGCCCAGTCCGCCGTCATAAAGTCAGTGGTCGTCACGCCGCGCAGCGCCAGCGTGTAGTCATAGGTGCGGAAGTCCCCCATCACGCCTACGGAACGGTTGTTGGTCAGTACGGCAAAGTACTGGTGCACCTTGCGGGAAAGCCCGGCCTCCGCCAGCTCCTCGCGGAAAATGGCATCGGCGTCCCGCAGGATCTCCAGCTTGTCCTTGGTCACTTCGCCAATGACCCGGATGGCCAGCCCCGGTCCCGGGAACGGCTGCCGCCAAACCAGATACTCCGGTAGGCCCAGCTCCAGGCCCAGCCGCCGCACCTCGTCCTTAAAGAGCAGCCGCAGCGGCTCCACGATCTCCTTAAAGTCCACATAGTCCGGCAGGCCGCCCACATTGTGGTGGCTCTTGATGACCGCGGCATCCCCCGCGCCGGATTCGATCACATCTGGGTAAATGGTGCCCTGCGCCAGGAAATCCACCTTACCGATCTTCTTCGCTTCTTCCTCAAAGACCCGGATAAACTCCTCACCGATGATCTTGCGCTTTCTCTCCGGCTCGGTCACCCCGGCCAGCCGGCCCAGGAACCGCTCCTCGGCGTTCACGCGGATAAACTTCATCCCGCGCCCGGCAAAGGCCGCCTCCACCTCATCGCCCTCGTTCTTGCGCATCAGGCCGTGGTCCACAAAGATGCAGGTCAGCTTATCGCCCACCGCGCGGTCCAGCAGGGCAGCCGCCACGCTGCTGTCCACCCCGCCGGAAAGCGCCAGCAACACCTTGCCGTCGCCGATCTTCTCCCGCAGGGCTTCCACCGTGCTGCGGGCATAGTCCTTCATGCTCCAGTCGCCCTTGGCATGGCAGATCTCATACAGGAAATTCTTTAGTATATCATTGCCGAACTGGGTGTGCTCTACCTCCGGGTGGAACTGCACCCCGTACAGGTTTTTCTCTTTACACTGGATGCCCGCGTTGGCGGTGGCTGCCGTATGGCAGATGGCGGTAAAGCCCTCCGGCAGGCGGCTCACATAGTCCACATGGCTCATCCAGCAGATGGCCTCCTGCGGCATCCCCTTAAAGAGCAGGCTCTCGGTATCGTAGTGCACCGGCGTCTTGCCAAATTCGCGGGTCGGCGCGCTTTTCACCTCGCCGCCCAGCACCTGGCTCATCATCTGCAGACCGTAGCACAGTCCCAGGATGGGCAGTCCCTGCTGGAATACCGCCGGATCCACCTTAGGCGCGCCTTCCTCATATACGCTGTTTGGCCCGCCGGTAAAGATGATCCCGATGGGGCAGAACTCCTTTATCTTCTCCAGCGCCTTTTTGTAGGGGTGCACCTCGCAGTAAACGCCCAGGTCACGCACCCGCCGGGCGATCAGTTCATTATACTGCCCGCCGAAATCCAGCACCAAAACTGTCTCGTGTTTCATGTTCCACCTCGTTTATTCTTCACAGCCGTTTCGGCTCAATATCCCAGTTCCTCGTCTATCAGCACCACTATGGTCTCCCCCACGCCTTTCATGGGCCCCATGTGGATGGTCATACCCCTGCAGATGCGCTCGGGGCTCTGGCAGTCATAGCACTTCATTACCTCGCTCAGGGCACAGGGGGTCCTGCGGTTCAGCCGCTTCGCGTTCAGCGGGCTGGCGATGTTCCTCGCCCGCCATATCGCTGCCTCCAGCGTCGGGGCCAGCTTATTCAGCCCCACGATAAAGTACATCTTCTCGGGTCCATACAGCGTGGCCGCCACCCGGTTGCCGGTGCCGTCGATGTTTACCAGCTCGCCGGTTTCCGCCACGCCGTTGGCGCTGCTGATATACACCGGAGCCGTCACGCCCTTATCGGTGTCCTTTCTATCCCAGCTGCGGCCCCGGGCGTAAACGGTACAGCCCGCTGCCTCCAGCTTTTCGGGCAGACCCATTTGGGCGGCGGTCATGCTGCCGCCCATGCCGATTTCCTGTCCTGCCAGCTCTTTGCACAGCGCCTCGGCGGCTTCCGCGCCGGTGGCGTAGTGCCGCACGGTAAAGCCCCTTTTTTCCATATTTTCAGCGGTTTTCTGCCAGTCCATATCGTCCTCCGTTTTGTTTAGGCGCGGTGCCACTTCACCCCTTCGGGGGTATCGGTCAGCACAATGCCCCGGGCGGTCAGCTCATCACGGATGCGGTCCGCCGTTGCAAAGTCCTTATTTTTGCGGGCAGCCTGCCGTTCGGCGATCAGCGCGTCGATCTCCGGGTCGCTTTCCTCGGCCGCCGGCGCCTGCTTCTTCTCCTGGTGCTTGGCCGCCTCCTCAAAGAGCCCCAGCCCCAGCACCGTCTCAAATTCCCGCAGCAGCATGGCCTTGGTCTTATCGTTGGTCTTGGCCTTCAGCACATCATAAACCGCCGTCACCGCCAGCGAGGTGTTGAGGTCATTATCCAGCGCGTCGGTAAATTCCTTCCGCAGCGCCGCGGCCGCCTCCTCATCGATGGCATCGCTCTCCACCGGCTTCAGCGCCGCCACTCTCGCCACCAGCTTATCATAGGCCTGCTCGGCGTTATCCAGGTTCTCGTAGCTAAAGACCAGCACCTTGCGGTAGTGGCTCTGCAGGCAGAAATAGCGGTACGCCAGCGGACGGTAACCCTTTTGCTCCAGCAGGGAAACGGTCAAAAATTCGCCCTTGCTTTTGCTCATCTTACCGCTGTTGGTGTTCAAGTGGTGTACATGGAACCAGTAATTGCACCACTTGTGGCCCAGGTACGCCTCACTTTGGGCGATCTCATTGGTGTGGTGCGGGAAGGCATTATCAATGCCGCCGCAGTGGATATCCAGGTCCTCGCCCAGGTGCTTCATCGAAATGCCGCTGCACTCGATGTGCCAGCCGGGGTAACCCACGCCCCAGGGGGAATCCCACTTCAGCTCCTGGTCCTCAAACTTGCTCTTGGTGAACCACAGTACAAAGTCCGCCTTGTTGCGCTTGTTCTGGTCCTCTTCCACGCCCTCCCGGACACCGACGGCGAGATCCTCCTCGTTGTGGTCGTTAAAGACATAATACTTCTCCAGCTTGGAGGTATCAAAGTAAACATTGCCGCCTGCTACATAGGCGTAGCCTTTTTCCAGCAGCCCCTCCACCAGCTTGATGAATTCGGGAATGCAGGCGGTGGCGGGCTCCACCACATCCGGGGTCTTAATATTCAGCTTGCGGCAGTCCTCAAAAAAGGCGTCGGTGTAGTATTTGGCGATCTCCATCACCGTTTTATGCTCGCGCTTCGCGCCCTTCAGCATCTTGTCCTCGCCGGTATCGGCGTCGCTGGAAAGGTGTCCCACATCGGTGATGTTCATGACGCGTTTGACATTGTAGCCACAGTACCGCAGGTACTTTTCCAGCACATCCTCCATGATGTAGGTGCGCAGATTGCCGATATGGGCAAAGTGGTACACGGTGGGGCCGCAGGTATACATCTTCACGATGTCTGGGTGGTTGGGCACAAATTCCTCTTTTTTGTGGCTCAAACTGTTATAAAGCTGCATAATATTACTCCTTGTATTGCAATTCGACCCTTACCGGTCGCTGTAAAGCTCTTTGTTCTTCAGCATATAGTTGGCGCCGGAAAGCACCGTGGTCGCCACCACTATGCCCATCAGCACCACAAAGACAGTATGGGCCCAGCCCGCTTCCGGGAACAGCCACAGCATCAGCAGGGTGTAGTTCAGCCATATCATCTGGCTGATGGTCTTGATCTTGCCCCATTTATCGGCGGCAATCACCACGCCCTTACCGGCCGCGATCAGCCGCAGGCTGGTCACCATAAATTCTCTTGCCAGAATGACCACGACCACCCACACCGGCACACCCGCCACCGGGATAAAGGCCACCAGGGCGCTCATCACCAGCAGTTTGTCGGCCAGCGGGTCCATCAGCTTGCCAAAGTCGGTCACCAGGCCCCGGCTGCGGGCAATGTGCCCATCCAGCGTATCGGTAAAGCAGGCGATCAGATAAACCAGCAGCGCCCACAGGTAGTGCATCGGGATGCTCTCCACCAGCACCAGCACCAGAAAGACCGGGATCAGAATGATGCGCAGCATCGTCAGCTTATTGGGTAAATTCATTTTGTATCCTCCTTCGCTTTCGCCATGCCGATGAGGTCATAGCCGTCGGTATCGGTGATGAGCACCGGCACATAGCTGCCGGGGACTATTTCGTCCTCACTGGTAAAATACACCCTAGTATCAATATCCGGGGCATCCATGTAGCTGCGGCCGTAGTACTGGCCGTCCTCCCAGCCCTCCACCAGCACCTCCAGCGTGCGTCCAGTGCAGCGGTCGGCAAAGTCAAAGGCCGCGCTCATCTGCAGCTCCATGATGATCTCGGCACGGCGGCGGCGCAGCTCCTCCGGCAGTTGTTCCATCGCGCCGGCGGGGGTGTCCTCCTCCTGGCTGTAAGCAAAGCAGCCCAGCCGGTCAAAGCGCACCTCCTCCACCAGCTTACACAGCTCGGCAAAGTCCTCCTCGCTTTCGGTGGGGAACCCGGCGATCAGCGTCGTTCTCAACACCACATCGGGGATCTTCTCCCGGATCTTTTGGCACAGCGCAGTGATAGATCTCCGGTCGCCCCGGCGGTTCATATCCCGCAGCACATGGGCGCTGGCGTGCTGCACCGGAATATCGAAGTAATGCACCGCCTTGGGCTGGCGGGCTATGGTGTCGATCAGCTTATCGGTGACCCGGTCGGGGTAGCAGTACAGGATGCGCACCCAGTGCACCCCCTCTATCTCGCACACCGCGTCGATCAGCTCCGGCAGGCGGCCCTCACCGTAAATATCTTCCCCGTAGCGGGTGGTATCCTGCGCCACCAGGTTCAGCTCGGTCACGCCGCGGGCGGCCAGCTCCTTGCATTCCTCTATCACATTTTCCATGGGCCTGCTGCGGAATCGGCCCCGGATGAGCGGAATGGCGCAGTAGCTGCACCGGTTGTCGCAGCCCTCGGCCACCTTCACATAGGCAAACCACGGCTCATTGGCCAGCATCCGTTCCCCTTCCATCGAAAGGGACTCCTTCTCGCCATATTCCGTAAAGTGTTCGCCCATTACAGCTTTCCGTATCGCCTCGCCTATCTTTCCGTTGCTGCCTATCCCCAGCACCACATCCGCCTCAGGGATCTCCCGTGCCAGTTCCTCACGGTAGCGCTCCGCCAGGCAGCCGGTCACCGCCACGCATTTCAGGCTGCCCTCGCCCTTGGCGGCGCAGCACTCCAGTATCGTGTCAATGGATTCCTTCTTGGCGTCCTCAATAAAGCCGCAGGTGTTCACGATCACCGCGTCACACTCGGTCATGTCATTGCAGATCGTAAATCCATCCCCGGCCAGCATCGCCAGCAGGCGCTCGGCGTCCACCTGGTTTTTGCTGCACCCCAGCGAGATCATTCCCACTTTAATCGTCACGGCAGTTTTCCTCCTGCTCCAGTATCGTATTCATCGCCGCCTTTATCGCCTCCAGCGGGTAGCCCCGCCGGTACAGCGCCGCGATGGTCTTTTCCATCCCGGCCCGGTCAGCCATGTTCTTCGCGTATTTCTTCCGGATGAGGGCAAGCAGCTCCTCCTGCCCATCCCCGGTTTCCAGCACTTCCTCCGGCTCTGGTTCTATCTCCGACAGGGCTTCCAGCACCCGGCTCACCGCCTGCCGTATCACCTCGTAGGAGAACCCACGGCGCTGCAGGGCGGCTTTCACCTTGTCCCGCTCCCTGCGGTCCCGCAGCCTCCCGCGGTACGGCCCCTCCAGCAAACGGCAGGCCGTTTCTATCTCAGTCTCCTCGGTAATATCGGCCAGGGCCTCCTCGATGACTTCCGCCGGGACGCCCTTTTTTTGCAGCTCCATGGCGATCCTTCTCCGGGGCCATCCCCGCAGATTCACCGCGTCCGCCGCATATCGCCGGCCATAGTCCAGGTCATTGATGAGCCCCAGCTCCTCCATGCGGAGCACAGCGGCCTCCACGGCCTCCTCGCCGTACCAGCGCAGCAGCTTTTGCCGCAGGGTGCCGCTGGTCTGCTCCGCCGCCGAAAGGAGATCCAAAGCCCGTTCCCGGGCGCTGCGCAGTTCGTCCTCCTGCCGCAGGGTCTCCAGCTGCTCCGGCGTCACCTCGGCTCCCTTTTGCAGCCAGGGGCACAGCAGGAAGGTATCCCCGTGCAGCGAAAAGGCAAATTCGCCGTCCACCATCAGGGCGTAACGGCCCTTTTTGGTGGTTTCTATCCCGGTGACGCGCATGGTTTTTGTTCCCCCTTCGCTAATAGTTCAGTATACACCCGCAGGGCGCTGTGCGCAACTGCTTCTTTTATACGGTAATG
>ERZ773178.1733-NODE-1733-length-22053-cov-6.501773_pt1 | contig 22053 bp, 20 predicted proteins | sample MGYA00580533_ERZ773178 | MGnify/ENA primary metagenome ERZ773178 (study PRJEB29015, sample SAMEA2737859) | human gut metagenome | biome: human gut; feature: human-associated habitat; material: faeces | place: China | collected 2012 ...
TCGAGAGAAAACAGGACTTTTTCTTTACTTTTTGACCAATTTAATCTGTGGGTCACGGTGTGGGACAGTTTTGACCCACACCGTGACCCACACGCGGAAATGCGCAGAAAGGGCGAAAAAGGAGCGGAAAGGGAGTTCGGCAATCTATCAGATGGCTTTTGCTACTTTTAATGCACAATATGCGTATTCATTCATCTTTTAATCGCCTAAGTGGAACCTCAAACTGTTCTACCATTTGGTACATAGGTTCTTTCCCCTCAAGGAAGTCTTGATAGTCTGGATACTCTTCGTAAAGATTCAGCTTTTGAAGGACTTCCCGCGCCGTTTTAGCGCCTACACTCCGACTCCAGCCAGCAAAACCTATTGAATAGTTAATTGTTTCGGGCTTAAATGGCCACGGCCTTTTTACTTCTCGCCGCAAATGAATTTTCCCATTCTCCAATTTTGTTGTAATGTTTGCCACCTCCAGTGCGGCTATAAATTCTTTCATTGTTGGCGAAACATGATTGTCCCATGTCTGTCCAGCCGCCCTCTGTTTTGACGGTTACGGACAAATCACTCAATTAAAAAATATTGCACTGCTATTATGCACCACTGTAACGAGAACGCATTGTATACTCCGTTCCGTTTCGTGTTAGTAGGAAACCAATGGGACTGCCTTGATAAAGGATGTCAATCCACCGCTGATCGGCACTCCCGATGGGGCTGATGACCCCTTCATATTGAAAGGAAACATCTATTTCCACAATCCAAGTATCTTTGCTGATTTCAGATGGTCTAAGTACGTATATGTCCGCGCTTTCTCTGTCCATATCAGTCGTTGGCAGTAGGCGCACTTTGAGATCCCTGTACTCCGTAATCGTAAATGTTCGAGCATCGGAAGGAGTCATCAAGTCGTCGAGGAACGATTTTGCTAATTCGACAGCAGCTTCCTCGGGATAGGTAGTGCTTTCTTCAGAATCTAAGGCTCCCTCTCCGCTTACATAAACGTACAGTTTTGTATTCTCGATGGGAATGGAATACGGCGTTTTAGGTTGAGGATCACTGACGGGTACTTGAGGCAGCGGGACATCGGCAGGCATCTGAATTCTGCGCAACACAAGCAATGCAACTAGCGCACACAGCACTGCAGCAACCATCCAGTGGATATGCTTTCTGCGTATATATTGAGCGAATTTACCATCGTGTGCCATTTGCTAACCTCCTTACCTGTTTCTTCCTACCTTCAGAAACGTGATGACCTAGCGATCTCTTTTTTAGTCGATTCCCCTCACATTCATAAAGCGGTAGTTTTAAGCCCACCGCAAAGGACTGCCTTGCGGTGTAAAGAATACTGTGGATTGGATTTCTTTTCTGCACCTCATTATAATAATACAAACCGCGCGGAAGTAAAAGGGGATAAATACAAACAAGCCATTTATTTTCCGCCAAGGCTTTCACTACTTGTTTTGTAAACACACGAACACAAGCAATTAGGCTGAATATTTCATATGTCACCTCCCTACTGATATGCCAACGTGGATGCTCTATTAGTATAGTTGATTTAACATGGCCGATTATTACAACATTTCCCAATTAATTGAAATTTGTCCTGGTTCTCCTGCCCAGATGTCTCTATCAGAGTCAGGCTCTCCTTGGGCGAATATCCCTACAGCACCGAGTGCAGGGTGTGTCCATCTGACACGGAAGAAGATTTGGTTGCTGTTGTCCCGAGTGTGCTACCTGCAACACAGATATTTTTATTGTAACATGGACTGCCGCGCTTTGCAACGAGGGGGTTTGTTAAGTGCCAAGTCAGATTCTTGGCATACCCCGTGTGCTGGTGACCTCGCGGACGCTGCCGCCGCGCAGCTTGTTGTATTCCTCGCGTGTCATATCCACGTCGGCGGCCAGCAGGTGGTTGGTGATGTTGTGCTCCACGGTCAGGTTGAACAGCAGCTTGGACATGCGGTTTGCGAAGACGCCCAGCGTACCTTCCAGCACGTCAGCCACTGCGTGTGGCAGGAACGCACCGGCGTTCTGCACCTTCAGGTAGCCGTTATAGAACCGAACCGCCTTCTCCACGAACTCACTTTGGCTGCCGCAATTAGCCAGTGGCGCGTTTATTTCTATCATTTTCTTTGCTTCCGGCGTAAGCCCAAAAGCGTACTTTTCCTCCTTGAATTTTTACCGTGACCCCGCAGTTTTTCCCGTAACTGCCGTCACTCCTGCCACACGGAAGGCAAAGGATACTCAGTACGGAGCTATCCTGCGTCATATCTCAAGCATCCCTTGCGATCCTGCGCTGGCGGCTTTTTTGTTCTTGCGTGGGTAGTAGATATCCAGCGTGGCGGAGAGCTGGCTGTGGCCGAGGATACCCGCTACCGTTGCCATATCCGCACCGCCCGCGATCATCAGGCTGGCAGCGGTGTGGCGCAGACTGTGGATATTGAGCTGCTCTCGGTCAATGTCCCGCCATTGCAGGGCGCAGCACTCGCCGCGCCGCATCCCCGTGGCAATGATAAGCTTAAAGTATGTCTCATACTTGATGCTCTCATTTTCCAGTGCAGCGATGATTTTCTGCGCCGTTTCTTCGTCGGCGATCTTTTTCCCTGTTTTCTTACCTGCGTAGCGCGACATGGAAGTGGTGACAGAATACCTATTTCCATGGAATATGTTTTCTGTTGTGAGCTACGAGTATCATTTATGGCCGGTAGACTTGCATTACCGAGACTCGCTCTCGAGGAGGAAATAGACGTACCAATCACTGGAAATGTGCTTTCAGGCAATGGCTTTCCTGTTATGTCACGTTTTGGTTAACACAAGTCACTTTCCAACGATCCTTCCAACAAACGCCCGAAATCTACGCAAAACTTCTCGATACATATTAAAACACATCAACACGAGAAGATCCCCCAATCCCTTGCAGTACAGGGGATTGGGGGATCTTACTTGGCATGAATGGGTACACCGTAAACGCATCCACGCCATTTTGCAGAACTAACGTAGCGAATGTGTGTCCTTACGCAAAGTTCTTCCTATGGAACTTGTACGAACGCCATCCAAGTGATATACTTTTTGAAACGCCCCGGAAAGGACTGAGTGAATGGACCGCGCTGCCGACTTGTGGACCTTGGTCAGCAATTTAAAAAATGCCGCTTATGATGAACCGGTACATATTCTGCAAATGCTGGGCGATAAGCTTATCAATGATTGCCGCATCGAGGTCTTTGGCGTGACCATTGAGCCGCTATGGGTAGAGGCCTACTGCTATGACGAAACGCATTTCCCCGACTACAATACCCATCGCAGCCGCAAGCAAAAAAACCGATTTGGACAGATGTATTTCCATGAGCGAGGCTACGGCGGTGTGGATATCTGCTTATCAAATTCGGAGGATCTCTGCCTGTCCTTTCTGCTGAAGGCTACTCTCGCCAACGGGCACTTTCTGACACAGACACAGCTTCCGCGCGTATTGTTGAGCACCGGCAAAACGAAAGCGGACTTCGAGCATCTGGAGGACATACTCCACCCTGCGAACGCCCGTCACACCATCTGCCACACGACCCGTGTGAACTTGGCCAAACCCTGTTACAGCGACGCCCCGCTGACCTCATTTGCGCTGGACGCAATTCCCAAGTATGATTTCCGGTTTGCCCGGAAAAACCTTCGAGAGAATGTACGGGCGTACCTGCTGGCCTATATGGCCGCACATCCGGACTGTACCGAACAAGAATGCAGGGCAGAGTGCCGCCGTGTGTTCGGATGGGTGCCCGACCTGGTGCGGACATGGGTGCACAACTGATGTGCAGCTTGTTATTGCTCCGGCTGCCGCAGGAACAGCACACCCAAGGTGCCGGGGCCGCAGTGTGAGGACACAGTACAGCCAGCCTGGGTGACGAATACCTCCTGAAAGGGTGCCAACTCCCGTACCAGCTTCGTCAGCTCCTGTAGGGTGTTCTCCGCCACCTCGCCGGAGTGGGTGATGAAAGCGTGATCAGCCACCACCGTCTTATCCGCCAACCGTTCGGTGATATACTGGCGGTACACCTTTTCCATGGCGCCGCGGTACTTTTTGCAGACTGCCAGCTTGCCCTCCCGCATTTCAAGACAGGGCTTCAGCTTCAGCATATTGGCGCCCAGCGCCGTCACGCCGCTGCAGCGGCCGCCCTTCCACATAAACTCCAGTGTGTCCAGTACGAAGCTGGTGTCGCTGCAGGGTGTCAGGCGGCGCAGCTCCGCGGCGATGTCCGCCGCCGCCATACCGCTGTCCCGTAGCTTGGCCCCCTGTAGTGCCAGCAGCCCGCCGCCGGTGGAGAGCTGGCGGCTGTCCACCACGTGGATCTGTCCCTGGTCCGTCAGCTCCTGCGCCGCCAGTACCGCGTTCTGGCAGGTGCAGGACAGCTCCGAGCTGATGTCGATGTGGACGATGTCATAGCCCTCCGCTAAAAGCGGGGAGAAAAATGCCTTGAACGCTTCTGGACTGATCGCTGTCGTTTTAGGCAGGCTGCCGTTCCGGCGGTAATCGGCGTACAGCTCCGCCGAGGTATAGTTTCCGTCATCAGGGAAGACACGCCCGCCACTCTGGATAGTCAGAGGTATGGTGCGGATATGGAAGCGCTCCAGCAGCTGGGGCGTCAGGTCACAGGTGCTGTCGTAGGTGATGCAGACAGGTCTGGGCATGGGGTGTTCCTCCTATTTTTCCTATGGTAACGGCAGTATACCGAAGAAACCTCAACGTAAGCTCAAAAAATCTCGATTTTTGAGAGCAGGTGTGATAAAATCCAAAAAAACACAAGGGAGGGACAGCCATGTTCCGCATTTTGGTGGCCGAGGACGATGACAACGCCAGATTTCTGATGTGCGAGGTGCTGCGGCGTGCCGGGTACGAGCCGTGCCCTGCGCGGGACGGTGTGGAGGCGCTGGAGGTGATGGAACACTACCAGTGCGATCTGGCGGTGGTGGATATCACTATGCCGCGGATGGACGGCATCACCTTCACCCAGACGCTGCGGGAGGGGAACTGCGATCTGCCGGTGCTGATGGTGACGGCCCGCGTGACCCAGGAGGACAAGCGTCGGGGGTTCCGGGCGGGGACGGATGACTATATGGTCAAACCAGTGGACGAGGAGGAGATGCTTTGGCGTATCGAGGCCCTGCTGCGGCGGTATTGCAGCCGGGCAGACCGGCGCTTGACGGTGGGCACCACGGTGCTGGACCGCGGCTCCCTGCAGGTCATCACTCCGCAAAGTACGTGGCAGCTGTCCGCTAAGGAGTTTTTGCTGCTGTATAAGCTGCTGTCTTACCCCCGGACGCTTTTCACAAAACGGCAGCTTATCGACGACATATGGGATCTGGACAGTGATGTGGACGAGCACGCTGTGGAGGTTTACATCTCCCGACTGCGAGAGAAATTCCGGGACAACCCGGATTTCGAGCTGCGGACGATTCGGGGATTTGGCTATATGGGGATGCCCCGGGAGGACGGCAATGGCCAGAAATAAGGTGAAAAAAGAAAAGCCGCCTGTCCGGCTGCTGGGCACCATGTTCCTGCTGGTGCTGGGGCTGGTGGCGGTGTATGTGGGGATGGCGTTGGGGATATTTACACTGGTGCAGCGGCTGGTGCATCTGGAGGACGCCAGCTATACGCTGCTGTGGCCCATCCTCATCCTTTCGGTCAGCGCCATCCTGGGCGTACTGCTGGCCATATTCATTTTCCGTGGGTATCTGGCGCCGCTGTCACGGTTGATGCAGGCCACGCAGTCGGTGGCGGAGGGCGATTATACCGTGCGGGTGGATATGCGGGGCGCCCGGGGCGAGGTGGCGGAATATATCCGCAGCTTTAATAAAATGGCGGAGGAACTGTCCAGCGTGGCGCTGCTGCGAATGGACTTTGTGAATACCTTTTCCCACGAGTTCAAAACGCCGCTTATCTCCATCCGGGGATTTGCCAAGCTGCTGCAAAACGACGACCTGACATCGGAGCAGCGGCGGACCTATACGGACACCGTGGTGCAGCAGTCCGAACGGCTGGCTGCCATGAGCACCCACATTCTGGAGCTGGCCCGGTACGAAAACACCGAGATCGTGTCCGACAAGACGCTGTACAGCCTGGATGAACAGCTCCGCCGGTGTGTGCGCCAGCAGGAGAGGGAGTGGCTGAAAAAGAGCCTGACCGTGGAGGGAGACCTGGATCCGGTGGACTATTACGGCAATGAGGAGCTGGTGGAGCACATCTGGTCTAACCTGCTCTCCAACGCTATCCGGTTCACGCCCGCCGGCGGGCAGATCACCGTGGTGCTGCGGCGGGGTGAGGGAGAGGTCACCGTGTCTGTCTCCGATACGGGTATCGGTATGGACGAGGAGACACAGCGGCACATTTTCGACAGGTTCTACCGGGCTGCGCCATACCCGGATGATCGGGGCAACGGCCTGGGCCTCTCCATTGTCCGCCGGGTGGTAACACTGTGCGGCGGGAGGGTGACGGTGTTCTCCCGCCCTGGAAATGGCTCCACATTTACCGTGACGCTGCCCGCAGAGGAATAACGGTGCGATCCGCCGGATAGTGATGTGTATAAAAAGGCGCCTTCGGCTGCACAGACCCCCGCCGCACAAAAGGGAACGACCGCCCATTCGGCGGTCGTTCCCTTTTATCGTGGGGTGGGACAGGCCCCCTGAAATGCCGGAAGCCCGGCCCGGCACAAGGCCGGACCGGGCCCCGGCGCTGGAGGGGACCAGCACCCTTCGCTGAGAGGTCCAGGGGGGGTAAACGCACAAAACGCGGGGAATGTCAGTACAGGGGAATTACGTTATCACTGTGTTATGCTGTGTCAGCCGTTACTTGGCAGCCTTCTTGGCTTCCTTGGCGGCCTTGTCAGCCAGGTAGTACATACCGGGAGTGTTGTAGTACTCCTTCTGCAGGTCCTTCACCTGCTTGCACATCAGCAGCAGGCCGATCATGTTCAGGATGACGATAATAGCCATGAAGCCGTCGGTGATCATGTACATGGTGGTCACGTTGGAGAACGCGCAGGCGATGCCGATGAACAGGGGATACATAAACACCCAGATCTTGGAGAACTTACGGCCGAACAGGATCTCAGCCTGGATCTGGCCGAAGAAGCCGGCGGAAATGATCGTGGAGAACACGAACAGGAACACCGTCACGGCAACGAAGATAGCACCGAAGCTGCCGAACACGGACTGGAAAGCAGCCAGGGCCAGCTGGCCGGAGCTCAGACCCTCCTGGGTCCACACGCCGGAGGCCAGAACAGCCAGGGCGGTGATGGTGCAGATAACGATGGTATCCATGAAGACTTCGAAGATACCGAACTGGGCCTGACGGATGGGATGATCCGTATCGGCGGTGCAGTGACCGGCGATGGTGGAGCCTACGCCCGCCTCATTGGAGTACACGCCGCGGGCAGCGCCCCAACGGATAGCAGCCATGATGGTGGCGCCGGCGAAGCCGCCCACAGCGGCGCGGCCGGTGAAGGCATCCTGGAAGATCATGCCAAAAACAGCGGGGATCTCGCCCACGTTGGCGAAGATGATGATCAGAGCGCCCAGCACGTACAGGCAGGCCATCACGGGCACCAGGATGTCGGTGACGCTGGACACGCGCTTGAAGCCGCCGGCCAGGATAACGCCCACCAGAACGGCGATGATGATGCCGGTGACGGTCTGGTTTGCGCCGAAGACGTTGAACTGCTCAGCAGCGGAAACGCCCTGAGAGGCCAGGGAGGGGACCAACTCGATCATGAAGAAGAAGGCGTAGCCGACGCCGAACACGACGCCGATCTTCTTGCCCAGACCGCGCAGGTAGTAGGCGGGGCCACCGACCCACTCGCCCACGTCGTTCTTACGACGGTACTTGATGCCCATCGCGACCTCGCAGTACTTGGTGCACATGCCGAGGATAGCCAGGATCCAGATCCAGAACACAGCGCCGGGGCCGCCCAGGGCGATAGCCACGGGCACGCCGACGATGTTGGAAGCGCCGACGGCGCAGGCCAGGGCCGCGAATGCGGCGGAGATGGGACGGACCTTGCCCTCTTCCTTCTTGGCGAACATCTTGCCGAAGGTCTGGCTCATGGCGTAGCCGAAGTGGCGGATCTGGGGGAAGCCCAGATAGATGGTCAGGAACAGACCGCCACCGCCGATGAGGATCAAAATGGGAATGCCCCAGAACCAGTTACCAAAATCTTGAATAGCTTGCAGTATAACCATACTTTTCTCCTTTCACGCGAAACAATAGGTGATTTTCTCTGTGATTGCGCTTGTGCGTTTTGCGTTTTGTGCTTGGTGCGTTTTGTGCGTTTTGACAGGGTCTCTCAGCGTAGGGGGGATAACTCAACTCAGCAGACGCTTCACCGCTTCATAGGTGATATTGGGAACATTTTGGAACGTCTGCCGCATATCCACGCGCTCGGTGAGCATATGTCCGTCGCGGCCGAAGGTACCGATATTGACAACGGGGACGTCGATCTGACGGATCTTATCCACCGGGTGCGTGTATTTCACGCCGTACTGGGGCATGTTCGTCTCCAGCGCCTGGATAGCCAGGGTGTCGTCGCACACGGCCATAAAGCTGGAGTCGGAGATGTAGGGGTAGAACATACGGGTCTTGATCTGGCGCTGGGCCTCGGGCCGCACCACCTCGATAGCGCTCTCCACCGCGTCCAGCAGAGCCTTTTCCTTGGCCGTGCGGCCGGTCATCTCGATACGGGCGCTGAAGATGGAGCCGAAGAACACCACCACGGCGGGGGACTTGTCCTCAGACCACTTCCATGCCTCCTGCACCACACGCAGGCCGAACAGCCGCAGATCCAGCTCAGGATCGTCCTCATGCAGCTTCACGGTGAACTCGTGAATGGCCTTCTTGAATGCCTCGCCGTGTGCGGCGGCCAGCTCGTTATAGAACTCGTTCCAGGTGTAGACACGGGTTTTCCAGGGCAGCTGATGGAAGTCCACCTTGCTCAGCTCGCAGAAGCGCTTGTACTGGGCATTCAGGTACTCCACCGTCTCGTCAAAGGCCTCCACAGCCATCTGCTTGCTCTTTTCCAGCACGATGGAAGGACTCCAGCCGTGGGTGAAGAAGTTGTAGTAACCGAAGGCCGTCAGCGCCGTCTGCACGGTGTAGGGGCCCTTGGTGTCCATCTGCTTCAGAGAGATGGGCGGGATGGCCACCTCACCCTGGGCGATGTCGCACAGGTCAGTGTTCAGGGACATCTTGCGCGTGATGTTGGCCAGCACCAGGTTGGGGTCCAGCGCGCTGAAGGCCTGGCCCACATGGGCCTCCTTGCCGAACACGGCGAAGCAGGGCAGCAGCTTGCCGATGCTGCCGTAGTAGATGTAGCGGTTCTCGTCGCCGGGAGCGTAGTTGGTGGAGTAGTCCGCGTTGATGCACGCCACATACTCGAAGTGCTCCTTCTCCTTCAGCTCCTCCAGCAGGTCCAGGGCGGTGATGATGCCCTTGGAGTTGTCCTCCTCGTCGCACTCGCCGATAGCCAGCAGGTTGCCGTCCAGTTCCTCGGGATGCTCAGAGAAGTACTGGATCAGGTACATATGGCCTGCCACGCCGGACTTCATATCCAGCGCGCCGCGGCCGAACAGATACTCGCCGGACTCGATGTCGTCAATGACCTCCTGGGGCAGCACGAACGTCTCGCGCAGCTTGGCGGGCAACTCCTCGCAGCGGAACGCGTACTCGCGGATGGTGCCGAAATCGTCCACGCCCACGGTGTCGATGTGGCCGATGAGGATGACCGTGCGGTTGGAATTGCCCTTGGTGCCCTTCACATAGGCCAGCGTGCTGTGCCGCACCACAAAGTCGTTCTTGGTCTGGAAGCACTTGACCTGCTCGGGATGTGCCTGGAAGTAGGGCAGGGACATATAGAAGTCCTGTATATAGCGGGCCACGGCGCTCTCGCCGCCCGGTTCCTTGTTGATGCTGGGGATGGCGACCATCTCTTCCGTCAACTGCTTGACCTTGTCAAAAGAATTTAATTTCATGTCTTAGCTCCTTTGTTATGCTGCGCGTATCAGTCGCGGTGATATCTCTCGATGCCGGCCATATAGGTGTTCAGCACCTGGATGTCCTTGATGTCGTTTTCGGGGATGTGGAAGATGTCGCGGTCGATGACCACCATGTCGGCGAACTTGCCGGCCTCGATGGTTCCCATCAGGTCCTGATCGCCGTTGGCGTAGGCCACGTTCTTGCTGTACATACACACCGCGTCATACACGGATACCTTCTCGTTGGGGTGATAGCCGCCCACGGGATAGCCGTCCATATCCTGACGGGTCACGGTGGCGTAGATGCCGATCCAGGGATTGAAGCTCTCCACCGGTGCGTCGGAGCCGCCGGCCATGATCAGTCCCGCGTCCAGATACGTCTTCCAGGGATAGCTCAGCACGGCGCGTTCCTTGCCTACGCGCTCCTCGATCCAGTGCAGGTCGGTCATCAGGAACGTGGGCTGGATATCCAGTACGAGAGGCAGCTTCTTCATGCGCTCGATCAGCTCCGGCGTGGCCATCTGGGCGTGGATGATGCGGAAGGGGAGACGCTTGGCCTGCTCCTCCGGCGTCATGCCATCCTTCAGCCCCTGCTGCAGGCAGTACTCCACCGCGTCCAGAGTGACCTCCAGCGCCTTGTCGCCGATGCAGTGGGTGGCGGGCTGCAAGCCGTGGCGGTATGCCTTGTACATTCTCTTGGCCAGGTCCTCGGGGCTGATGACCAGAATACCGGTGTTGCCGGGATCGTCCGCGTAGTCGGTGTACAGCTTGGCGGAACGGGAGCCCAGGGATCCGTCAGAGAAACTCTTGAAGCTGCCCATCCGTGCGGCACGATAGGGATCGTTCCGCTGCTCGGGCGTCAGGTTCTCCGGGTCGAACATATAGTCCAGGCACACGGCCATACGCACCGGCAGCTCGCCGCGGTCGCTGCGGGCCACATAGTCGGCAAAGTCCTCATCATAGTGCCAGATCTCCGCGGCGTAGGTGTGCATCATGGTCACGCCCAGGCTGGAGGCCAGCGCCAGACCCTTCTTCATGCACTTCTCGCGGGTGGCGGGCACCAGGAACGGGTCGGGGATCAGGTTATCATAAATTTTGGAGGCTTGCTCACGGAAGATGCCGTTGGGGTTGCCGTCAGCGTCCAGCTCCACCAGGCCGCCGGGGCCGTACACATAACCGTTGGTAATGTTGGCTTTCTCCAGCGCCATGGTGTTGGCCACTGCTGTGTGAAGGCACACGCGCTTGATGACGATGGGGTGATCGGTGCTGGCCTCGTCCAGGTCCAGACGGGTGGGCAGCCGGTCTTCGCAGTCCTTCCACTTGGACTGGTCAAAGTTGGAACCCTTGATCCACTCACCCTTGGGGGTCTCTGCCGCGCGGTCACGCAGCAGCTGCAGCGCCTCAGCGCGGGAGGTGGCGCCGCCAAGGTCCACCGTGGTATAGGTCTGGCAGAAAGCGAAGAAGTGCAGGTGGGAGTCGCCCATGCCGGGAAGCACAGTTTTGCCCTGCAGATCAATGCACTTTGCGCAGTCAAAGTGCTCCAGCGCCTCCTCCTTTGTGCCCACATAGGCAAATTTGCCGTCCTTCAGCACCACTGCTTCCTTGCAGACGCCCGGCGCTTCCATCGTGTAGATCTTGCCGCCATAAAACAACGTATCAGCTTTAACCTTCATTTTGTACACCTCTCCAATTTCAACGTAGTATTATTGTGATTTTGTACAGTTTTGCGTACGTAAAGTTTACCTTAGTTGCCATTATAACGGAAAATGGACCGGGTGGCAATTTGCCGCCTGTTCCCCCTGCGGAACAATTTGTGCAAATTATGTTTCCTGAACGGAACGTTTGTTGACATATTCGACGTATTTTGCTATAATCGTTAAAAACCAGTGAAAAAATGAGCCTGAATTGATTTTGAGGAAATCACCTATGGACACTGCAAGAGAGAATATCACAAGAGAAGTCGGCAGCCGCATCCGCTACGCCCGCAAAAGCCGGGGTATGTCGATGGACGAGCTGGCTCAGGCCATCTACAAGACCCGTTCGGCCATCTCCAAGTACGAGAACGGACAGATCTCCGTGGATATTGCCACGCTTTACGACATCGCCAACGCCCTGAAGGTCAGCATCTATGATCTGCTGTACCGCAATACACCGGATATTGACCAGGAGTACAACGCGGAGGTGCCCGCCTTTTTCCGGGAGGTCTCCCAATTATATATGTACTTCTTCGACGGCCGGGTCAACCGCGCCCAGTGCACCGTGATCGATATATTCCCCACGGAGGAGAGCAGCACGGCCGAGGTGCTCATGTACATGAACATCAAGGACCTGGCCCACTACCGGGTCTGTGAGAGCACCTACCACGGCACCCTGACCCACTACGAGGCGTTCAGCGCCATGCTGTTCCAGAATGACGATATGCCCATGGACAAATACCAGATCGGCATTCCCCAGCCCTATATGGACGACGACCGGAAGTGGGTGCTGACCTATGGCATCTCCTGCCGCCCGCTGATGCCCTCCGCCGCCAAGCGCCTTCTCAGCAAAACACCGCTTTCCATCGACAAGGCGCTGGTCCAGGAGCTGAAGATATCCAAGGAGGATATCCGCCTGATGAAGCATTATAATATGTTCGTCATGGTGTAGCCGGCATCGCCTTCTGTATATGTATGAACAGTCTTACCCGAAAAGGACGCCCCGGCGTCCTTTTTCCATAGGAGGACAAGTTTTTTCGCTTTTTTTCGATCTCGTTGTCCGTATTCGCTCCGCTGCGCCGTTTATAGAGTGAAGGCGCAGGACGGGGGCACACACTGCTGCCTGCACAGCCGCAGCGAGAAGGGAGGAGGGGTCATGCTGCTCTATATCCAGACCATAGAGGATCCCCGGCAGACCCGGCAGTTCGAGGACATATACACCGCCTGCCGGGGCCGTCTGCTGGCCCTGGCCCGCCGGAAGCTCTGCGGCGGCGCGGAGGCCGAGGACGCGGTGCACCAGGCGTTTCTGGCACTGGCGGAGCACTTCCCGCGGCTGTGCTGCCTGCCCCGCCCCCAGCTGGAGGCATATCTGGTGGTGGTCACGGAGCGTAAGTGTATCGACTGCCTGCGGCAGCAGGCCCGCCGTGACGGCGTGCCCTTTGACGAGAACACCGTTCTGGTCACGCCGCCGCCTTGCGGCGACCCGGTGGCCGACGCTTGCCGCCCCGCTGCCGCGAGGCGCTGCTGCTGCGCTACGGCTGTGGCTACAGCACCCGTGAGACGGCGTCCCTGCTGGAGCTGTCCTTTGCCGCGGCCCAGAAGCTCCTGCAGCGGGCCAAGGCCGCCCTGCGTACAGAACTGGAAAAGGAGGGCATATCTGTATGAGCATTCTGCTCAATGATGAAGCGCTGTGCTGCGGCGCGCGCCGACTGGCGGCGCTGCTGGCATCTGAGCTGCCGGAGACCGGCGCCCCGCCTTCGCCGGAGTTCACCCGGCGGATGGAGCCGGTGGTACAACAGGGCGCGCGGCGGCAGAGCCGCCGGAGAATGTGGCAGAGAACAGCGGCCGCGCTGGTGACGGTGTGCTTGTCCTGTGGGGTAATACTGGCGGCCAGTCCGGTGGCGCGGGCGGCGGTGAGCCGCTGGTTCGTGCAGATAACGGAGCTGGTGACAGCCTACCGCATCACCCCGGCGGACGCCGGGGACACGGTGCAGGACTACACCCCCACCGCCCCGCTGGGCTATGTCCTGTCGGGCGACTTTACCGGCAGGGAGAACGGCATCCGGGTCATGCGCTGGACGTCCTCACAGGGCGATCTGCTGTTTGAGGCCGTGCCCATGACCGGCGACGAGCCCATCAGCGTGGAGCTGCGAAGCAGCAGCACCGGCGGCCTCTCCTCCACGGAGACGGGGAAGCGTCCTACGGGCGGGGCGGGCGAGCCGGAGGACTATGAGACGGAGAATGTGACCGTACACGGCCTGTCCGCCCGGCTATACCGCATGCTGCCCGCGGAGGGCGCCTCTCCGCAGGTGCAGCACGGCTGCGGCCTGTGGTTCTATCGGGGAAGCGACCCCGTGCATTTCCATCAGGTGTCCATCCCGGAGGGCGCTGCGGCGCTGGTGTGGGTGGACGAGCGAGCCAACTGCCTGTTCCTGCTGATCGGCGGTCAGTCCCGGCAGGAGCTGGTGTCCGTGGCGGAGAGCATATATGAGAGCGAAAGGAGCTAAGACCATGAAAAAAATCACCGTTATCGCGTCCCTGCTGGCGCTGCTGACTCTGAGCGCCTGCGGCATCCAGACCCTGCCCACCGATGAAGGCGACGTGCCGCCGGTGGAGGGCATCTCCCAGACGCAGGAGGACGGGCAGACCGGCACGAAGGTAGTCTATATCCCCATGTGGATGCAGGACTACTCCGTGGTCTACTACGACGCCAACTTGAACCGCACCGTTGAAAAGGGCGGTGATCTGACCGAGGAGGAAATCAACAGCCGGGAGGATATCGATCCCGCGCTGATGTACGGCGATGTGCTGGCCGAGCCAAACACGAAGGTGGAGTACGACCTCCACGGCTTTATCCAGAACATCTACTACCTGGGAGGCGACGGGAAGTACTATCTCGACCCGGCCACCGCCGCGGCCATGCAGCCCTGATGCGCTGAGCGCAAAGGCCCGCCCCGCAGGGGCGGGCCTTTTTGTGCCTCCTTATTGCTGCGCCAGTGCTGCGGCCACAAAGCCGCGGAACAGGGGATGGGGCCGGTCCGGCCGGCTCTTGAACTCCGGGTGGAACTGGCAGCCCACGAACCACGGGTGGTCCGGTATCTCCACCATCTCAACCAGACGGCCATCCGGCGACGTACCCGCCACCCGCAGGCCCACGGCTTCCAGCTCCGGCCGGAACACGTTGCTGCACTCATACCGGTGACGGTGGCGTTCCCATATCTCCCGCTGGCCATAGGCCTCCCGGGCCTTTGTTCCCTCCGCCAGCACGCAGGGATACTTGCCCAGCCGCATGGTGCCGCCCTTGGCGGTCACGCCCACCTGGTCCGGCATCAGGTCGATGACCGGATGTGCCGTCACGGCGCTGAACTCTGCGCTGTGGGCATCCGCCCACCCGGCTGCGTGCCGCGCAAATTCGATGACCGCGATCTGCATCCCCAGGCAGATGCCCAGATAGGGGATACCCTTCTCCCGCGCGTACTGTGCCGCCAGGATCATCCCCTCAATGCCCCGGTCACCGAAGCCGCCGGGCACCAATATGCCGCTGCACCCGCAGAGCGTTTCCGTGAGGTTTTCCGCCGTCAGGTGCTGTGAGTCCACCCACTGGATGTCCACCTGTGCGCCGCAGGCGGTCCCCGCGTGGAACAGCGACTCCGCTACGCTGAGATAGGCGTCGTGCAGCTCCGTGTATTTGCCCACCAGCGCGATGGTCACATGACGCTGCTCCGCCGCGTGTATCTGCGCCACCAGCTCCCGCCAGTGCCGCATATCCGGCTCGCCGGCGCCCAGTCCCAGCTTGCGGCACACCACCCGGCACAGTCCCTCCCGATTCAGCAGCAGGGGCACCTCATACAGGGTGGACGCCGTCAGGTTGGGGATGACGCAGTCCTCACTGACGTTGCAGAACAGTGCGATCTTCTTCCGCATGTCCTCCGGCAGCGGGCTGTCGGTGCGGCACACCAGGATATCCGGCTGGATTCCCACGCTCAGCAGCTCCTTCACGGAGTGCTGTGTGGGCTTGCTCTTCAGCTCGCCGCTGCCGGGGATGGAGACCACCAGCGGCACGTGGATATACAGCACGTTTTCCCGTCCCTGCTCCGCTGCCACCTGACGGATGGCCTCCAGATACGGCTGGCTCTCGATGTCACCCACCGTGCCGCCGATCTCCGCGATGACCACGTCCGTCTGTCCGTCATCCATGGCGTACAACCGCCGCTTGATCTCGTCGGTCACATGGGGGATGATCTGCACCGTGCCGCCCAGATAGCCGCCCTGCCGTTCCCGGTTCAGCACCGACCAGAAGATCTTTCCGGAGGAAACGGAGCTGTCGCCGGTCAGAGCCTCATCCACGAAGCGCTCATAGTGCCCCAGGTCCAGATCCGTCTCCGCTCCGTCGTCGGTGACGAACACCTCGCCGTGCTGGTAAGGACTCATAGTTCCCGGGTCTACATTCAGGTACGGATCGAACTTCTGGTTTCGCACCCGCAGACCGCACTGCTTCAGCAGCCGGCCCAGCGATGCCGCGCAGATGCCCTTTCCCAGCCCAGACACCACGCCGCCGGTCACAAAAATATACTTCATCCCGCCATCTCCCCTGTAAAAAATATGTTCCGATGGTACACCCCCATACTTCCGCTGTCAACGGTGCAAAACGCAGATATTTCATCGGAATTATCATATAATATATAGAATTAGAGAGAAATTGTTGCAGAAGCGAAAGTTCTTCTTGCATTGGCGGGCGGATGGTGGTATGGTAGTATTGGACTCACCTTAGGGGAGGTTCCTCACAGGAAAAAATAAGCACCCGGAGGCTTATGCCTCCGGGTGCTTCTGCTTATGTCTCGTCGATGATCTCGCCGCCGGACGCTTCCCGCCGGACCACCTTGATCTCGCAAGTGCGGTGGTTGTCCACCCGCGTCACCAGCACGTCCAGATCCTGGCAGCTGAACCGGTCGCCTACTTCCGGCACCCGGTCGCACTGCTCCATCACCCAGCCGCTGACGGACGTCATCTCCGTCTCCTCGTTCAGATGGAAGAACTCGGCAAAATCGTCAAAATCCATGGCCGCGTCCACCAGATAGGTGTCCTTGTCCACCTTGCGGATAAAGACCTCCTCCTCGTCGTGCTCGTCCCAGATCTCGCCCACCAGCTCCTCCAGAATGTCCTCCATGGTCACAATGCCGCAGGTGCCGCCGTACTCGTCCACCACCACGGCCATCTGGGTCTTGGCCAGCTGCAATTTTTTCAGCAGCAGGCTGATTGGCTCGTTTTCCAGCACGAACATGACCGGGGAGAGTATCTCCTCCAGCGGCTTGTCCGTCACGCCGCAGCCCACATAAAAGTCCTTCTGGTGTATGGTGCCGATGATGTGGTCGATGTCCTCCCGATAGATCAGCAGCCGGGAATACTTTGTCTGGGTGAACAGGTCCGCCACCTCTTCCTTGGTGGCGTCCACCGGCAGTGCCGCCAGGTCCACCCGATGGATGAGGATGTCCTGCGCCTCCTGCTCGGAAAAGCCGATGGCGTTCTTCAGCAGGTCGCCCTCGTCCTTGTCGATGCTGCCCTCCTGCTGCACCTCGTTCACCAGCATCAGCAGCTCCTCCGGGGACATTTTGTTGTCCCCATCCAGATGGAACATCCTGGCCAGCAGCTTTTTCCACAGGGAGAACAGCGCGTTCAGCGGCATCAGCAGCCAGATCAGGCACCGCAGAAACGGCGCGGCTGTCATGGCCCAGCTCTCGGCGCAGTCCTTGGCGATGCTCTTGGGGGAGATCTCGCCGAAGATCAGCACCACCACCGTCACCACGATGGTGGACAGCGTAGCGCCGGCATCGCCGAAGCTTTTGACGAACAGTGCCGTGGCCAGGGATGCCATGGCAATGTTCACGATGTTGTTGCCGATCAGGATGGTGGACAGCAGCTTGTCATAGCGCTCCAGCAGCCGGCACGCCAGCGCGGCACGGCTGTTGCCTTTTTCCGCCAGCATTTTCAGCCGCGTGACATTGGCCGAGGAGAACGCCGTCTCCGTGGCCGAGAAATAGGCGGACAGCAGCAGGCATACCGCCATAATAATGATATATGTAGTCGTTGACACGATCAATAGCTCCTTTTTCTGTCATCTGTTTCTGTGATCCACACTGGTCTAAAGGCGCAAAAAAGCACGTCTGCCCCGCGTCGGGCGGCGCAGATATGCCGCAAAAAACAGATGGCAGCCCGGCAAGTTCCCGGGATGGTCGCCGCTGTCGGTATCCATATCGCCCTGTATCCTCCTTTTGATATAAATCCTGCCTATTATATACAAAACCACCCACCCTGTCAAGTCCGCCCTTTTCCGCAGAGCGCGGGGCTGGTTGGACAGCAAAAGGGCCTCCCGGCGGGAAGCCCTTTTTGAACGCGTGCATTACAGCGCCCGCAAAAACTCCGGCTTCAGGTCCCGGCGACCGTCCAGCGCCGCGGCGATCTGCGCCAGCAGCGCCTTCCGGTCGCCGTTCAGTGTGCCCTTCAGCGTCAGATAGTTGCTGGCATGGTTGGCGCGGAACACGGTTCCTTCGCTGTCCACGTGCTGTAAAAACAGCTCTGTTTCCTTCAGTACCTCCAGGGGGCTGAGCAGCGTAAAGCTGCCCTCCCGCACCCAGGCCTCCAGCGGCGTTCCCGGCTCCACCATCAGCGTCAGCAGCCCCAGATAGTCCGGCTTCATTTCGCTGACGGCTCTGGCCGTGTCCGCGGCGTGCTCCCGCCAGTGTGCCACGCTGCCCAGCCCGGAGATGGCCGTCACCGACAGCGCCAGCCCGCACCGCCGGGCCTTTTGCCCCGCCGCCACGATCTCCGCTGCCGTGTGGCCCTTCTGCATCTTCTCCAGCACCGCGTCGCACCCGGACTCCAATCCCATATACACCATCTGCAGGCCCTTGCTCCGCAGCAGGCGCAGCTCGTCCTCGGATTTGATCTGTAGGCTGGTGGGGGAGGCGTAGCATGTTACCCGCTGGCACTCCGGAAACAGCCCATAGACCAGCCCCAGTATCTCCACCAGGTCATCGGTCCTCCGCATCAGTGCGTCCCCATCCGCCAGAAAGACACGCTCCACCCGGCGGTATACCCGCCGCGCCAGCTCAAAGTCCTCCCGTATCTCGTCCATGGGCCGCATGGCAAAGTGCTTGTCGTCGTACATATCACAGAAGGCGCACCTGTTGTGGCTGCACCCGTAGGTCACCTGCACGATCAGGCTGTACGCCTCGCTGGGCGGTCGGTATACCTTTCCCTTATAACGCATGGTCATCACTCCTTTGCTGTATTATGCCATACTTTGAACGCTTTGAAAAGGGGGCATATTCCAGCCCCGCCCCACATAGGCTGTGACATCTCAACAAACGAGGTGTACTATGGAGCTGAATTACAACCGCGTGGAGCTGCGGGGCGTGGCCGAGGACGCGCCGTTGCTGTCCCATGTGAACCACGGCTGTGCGTTCTACCGCTTTACCCTGTCCGTCCTGCGCCTGTCCGGTCAGGCGGACAAGCTGCCCGTCATCGTCCCCCGGCCGCTTCTGCTGCTGACGCCGGTGTCCCCCGGCGACGGCGTACATATCACCGGCCAGCTGCGTTCCTTCAACAACAAAAGCGGCCAGGGCAGCCGTTTGGTCATCTCCACCTTCGCCCAGACGCTGACCCATGACGCCGGCGAACCGCTGAACCGCATTTTCCTCAGCGGCGTGCTGTGCAAGCAGCCCGCCCTCCGCCGTACGCCCCTTGGCCGCGAGATATGCGACATGATCCTGGCGGTGAACCGCCGCTACGGCCGCGCCGACTACCTGCCCTGCATCGCCTGGGGCGCCGTGGCTCAGCAGGTGTCCCTGCTGCACACCGGCGCCCGGCTCACCGCCGAGGGGCGGGTCCAGAGTCGTGTCTACTCCAAAACGGAGAACGGCGTCACCACCGACCGCACTGCCTATGAGGTATCCATCATGCGTCCGGCGGACCGGACGGAATTCCCGGAATAACGCGCTTCCTCCGTCCATTCCCGCCCATTCTGCGGCACTGTCCGCGCCGAAAAACCGGCATTCTCCCTGTTGCGCCCCGGCTGGTATTATGGTAAAATTCCTGTAAAGAAGTATGTTACAAGGAGAGCCTCCATGCGCCATTCCAGCCATCTGCATCTGCACTTCCACACCCACCACCGCGCCGCCCGTTATGACGTGGACATGACGAAGGGCAGCATCACAAAGCATCTGATCAACTTTGCCCTGCCCCTGATGGTGGGCAATCTTTTTCAGCAGCTCTACAACATGGTGGATACCTGGGTGGTGGGCAACTACGTCAGCAACGAGGCCTTTTCCGCCGTGGGTACCGTCACCCCTATTATCAACACGCTTATCGGCTTTTTCCTGGGATTGTCCAGCGGTGCCGGCGTGGTCATCAGCCAGTATTACGGCGCCGGCCGCGAGGATAAGGTCCGCCAGGCGGTCCACACTTCCCTGGTGCTGACGCTGCTGATGGGCGCGGTCTTCACCGCCGCCGGCATCGCCATGACGCCCCTGATGCTCCGCCTGATGAAGACCCCCGCCGAGGTGGCACCGGAGCAGACCACCTACCTGACCATCTACTTCGCCGGCGTCATGGGCCTGCTGCTCTACAACATGGGCTCCGGCATCCTCCGCGCCGTGGGCGATTCCCGCCGCCCCTTCTACTTCCTGCTGGTGTCCGCCGTGCTGAACACGGGATTGGACCTGCTCTTCGTGCTGAAATTCGGCATGGGCGTGGAGGGCGTGGCCTACGCCACCATCATCGCTCAGGCGGTGTCCGCCGCGCTGACCATCTGGGTGCTCATGCGCGCCGCCGGCTGTATCCGCGTGGAGCTCCGCGCCCTGCGTATGACCTGGTCCGTCCTCCGTCAGATCGTGTCCGTGGGTATACCAGCCGCCCTGCAAATGGCCATCACCGCTTTCTCCAACGTGTTCGTCCAGGGCTATATCAACTATTTCGGCCCGGATTGTATGTCCGGCTGGACGGCCTATACCAAGGTGGACCAGCTGGTGATCCTGCCGGTCCAGTCCATCGCCATGGCCGGCACCACCTTCGTGGGCCAGAACCTGGGCGTGGGCGACACGGCCCGGGCCAAGAAGGGCGTCCGCACGGCGCTGTACCTGTCCTTCGCCGTCACGGCGGTGCTGTTGGTGCCGGTGCTGCTGTTGGCCCCGGACCTGACGGCGTTCTTCAACAGCAAGGCCGAGGTGGTGTCCTATGGCGCGTTGCTGCTGCGGCTGTTGTCACCCTTCTATTTCTTCTTCTGCATCAACCAGATCTACTCCGCCGCCCTCCGCGGCGCGGGCAACAGCCAGGTGCCCATGTGGATCATGCTGGGCTCCTTCGTGGTCTTCCGCCAGATATACCTCTACATCGTGGCCAACTATGTCTCCAACGAGATCATCCCCATCGCCATGAGCTACCCCGCCGGCTGGTTCGTGTGCAGCGTGGCCACGCTCATCTACTACCGTTTCTGTAAATTCGACAGCCATCGGCTGGTGGAGGACGTGTGATGGACAAGTGTGAGACCTGCGTGTGGTATGTCTATGACGAGGACTACGACGATTATATCTGTGACATGGATCTGGACGAGGACGAGCTGGCCCGTTTCCTGGCCGCCGATACCCGATCCTGTCCCTATTGGCGCCCCGGCGACGACTATATCACCGCGCGAAAGCAATAAAAAGCACCCCCGGACTACCGGGGGTGCCTGCTTGTTCCGCCGAAAGAAACACCACCCATGGGGTGGTGTTTCCTGTTTTCTGCGGTGCCTCGTCAGGCCTCACGCTTGCGGCGGCGCAGCAGCGCCGCGGTGCCGGTGTAGCTTATCAGCGCCGTTACCGCGTAGGGCGGCAGTTCCGCGTCCACCAGCGTCTTTCTGCCAGCAGAATGTAGTAAGCTTTGCGTTCGAGCCTTCACTGACGTTGGGCGAGCTGCTGTAGTTTCAAGTCTGCCCGCTGGGAAGCTTCGACCAGTCCGGCGTATAGGCGTGCTTGCCGGTGTCCGCATACGGCAGCGTAAGCGCGACGGTGTCAAGACTGTCGCCGGCGGCCGGATTCACCGTTACATCGATGTCGGGCGCCCGTATCGCGTAGTGCGTTTCGCCGGTGGGCGTGACTGTAGCGCCAATTCTGAAGCGTGAAGATTTGACTGCGGCAGCGTGGACGGCATCTTCGGAAGCAAGACAAAGGCCGCCGTGCTGGCGTTCCAGAAGGCCAACGGTCTGGGTGCGGACGGCATCGTCGGCCCCCTGACGTGGGCAAAGCTGGGCTAAACGACACGGACGGACGAATTGTCTGCATAGAATAGAACCAATACCGCAGGAGGGGGACGGAAGCTTCCGTCCCCC